>Ga0157364_1007443_pt1 | contig 11338 bp, 14 predicted proteins | sample AttsexASBM2_FD_111476 | JGI IMG/M metagenome (GOLD analysis project Ga0157364, IMG submission 111476) | Fungus gardens microbial communities from leaf cutter ant in Ribeirão Preto, State of São Paulo, Brazil - Atta sexdens ASBM2 | ecosystem: Host-associated > Fungi > Mycelium > Unclassified ...
AGGTGTTGTTACCTTGCTTTATCCTTGTGGTTTTCTCATGTCTTAATCCTCATGTATGTCTTGTTGCTGAACTATGGACTCACATAAATAGCATAGATACATTCCTGTATCCTTACGCTTTACCAATTGCACAATCCCCTTACTTCTTCTCAACCTTTGCCTAAGATTGCAACCTGAGCTTTAGCTAAGGTCGTAACAATCTCTGCCATGGAAGATGGAATACCTGGAGGATTGTAACACCACCATAAGATATGTTGCGAGAAAGGTGGCTGCTGTAAAAGGTGGGCTTGTATAATTTGAAGATGATATCACTGTAGGGATGTAACTTCTGGATAGGTAGACTTGTATATGACACCTAAGCATGATTAATATGTCATAGATGTAGATAGAGAAGGAAATTGCTATAGTTGTAGAGGTTTCAGTCATATTACAAAAAACTACAGAAATCAGAGAATAGTGGAATGAGAAAGAAGACTGGAGTATGGGGACAATTTGAACAATGTAGCTAATTTAAATGGGGAAGAGAGTTGGGTAGTCCTTAACTAGGCTCTAGTAATTACAATAGGTTTGCAATGCTTTCTAGAGTAATAGATAATACATCTTGCTGCAATCTGGATAATGGGGACATGTTGAGAGAAGTTATAGTGAAGATTGGCTTGGAAAGAATTAATATACAAGAAGAAGTAACAGTAGATGCATTGTTGGACAGTAAGGCAATGGAGCTGGCTATGAGTTCAAAGTTTACAAGGAAGTAAGGATTTAAGTTCAAAAAATAGAAAGACCAATATATATGAGAAATGTGGACAGTTCTTTCAACAAGAAGAGATCTATTGAACATATAGTAGAAGTCAATATTTATTATTAGGAACATAGAAAGTGGATGGAGATCAGTGTAATTAGTGGTTAGAAGTAGAGTGTGATTTGGGAATGTTATGGCTTGCTCACCACAATTTTGAAATTGATTGGAGGGCAGAAGAATTAAAGATAACAAAGTGCCCAGAAGAGTGTAGTAAGCAGTAGAGACTAAAACAAGGGAAGTTAGAGAAAGTTAGGATGGCAAAAGTAGAAGAGAAAGAGAAAAATAAAGAAAAAATAAATAAAAAAATGAAAAAAGAGGGAATAATGAAGGTAAATAAGATAGTAGAAGAATGGAAGATCTGGGATGAAGAGGAAGAAGCAGCTAAGTCCAAAAAAGAGGCTAAGAAATTGGTTTCTCCAAGATCTTACAAGTGAATTCATATCTTTGGAAAGAAAGCAAGTAAAAGGGTGCTAATAAAGAAAATGTAGGATTATGTGATTAAGTTAAAGGATAAATTTGTGCTGAGAAAGAGAAAGGTATATCCATTGTCAAGGGAAGAGAGGAGAGATATGCAAGTTTATCAAAGAATAATTGAGGAAAGAGTATATCAGACTTTCTAAGTCACCTCAAATTGCACCAGTGTTTTTCATAGGAAAGAAGGATGACAAGAAACAAATGGTACAAAACTATAGATATTTAAATGAATGAACAATTAAAAATAATTAACCTCTGTCTCTTATTTTGGATATTGTAGAAAATATTAGTACAAAAAAAGTATTTACAAAGTTGGACTTGCAATAAGGTTATAATAATATACAAATAAAGAAGGAAAATGAGTGGAAAGCAGTGTTCATGACTTCAGAAAGGTTGTTTGAACCTACAGTCATATTCTTTGGGCTTACAAACTTTCCAACAATATTTCAAATGATGATGAATAAGATTTTACAGGATTCAATCAATACTGGGAAAGTAAGGAGCTTTATTAAAAATGTAATTGTAAGAGCAGAAGAGGAAGAGAGACATGACAAAGTAGTTAAAGAAGTGGTGAAGCAGTTAGCAAAAAATGATCTATATATAAAACCAGAAAAATACAAGTAGAATATTAGAGAAGTAGGATTTTTAGAGGTAGTAATTGGACTGGAGAGAATTAAGATGGAAAAGGAGAAGGTAAAGGGAGTATTGGATTAGCTGACTTTGAAAGGAGTTAAAGATATATAGAAGTTTTTAGGACTAGCCAATTACAGTTGGCAGTTCATTTAAGATTTCACAGTAATAATCAGACTATGACATAATTTGGTAAAAAAAGATCAGAAGTTGGACTGAACAGAGAAGTAAAAAAAGGCATTTCAGAAGTTGAAGGAAAAATTTACAAAAAACTAATGTTAGTAGTACTGAACTTAGATAAAAAAATAAAGATAGAAGTTGATGCATTAGATTATATAACAGGAGGAGGATTTTTATCTATGGAGTGTGAAGATAGGCAATAGAAGCTCATAGCCTTTCTCTCGAAATATAAATAAGATAGAGAGAAACTATAAAATTCATGATAAAGAGATGCTAGCAGTGATAAGAGGATTGGAAAACTAAAGACATTTGTTAGAAGACATCAAGTTCAAGTTTAAGGTCTGAATGGATCACAAGAATTTATAATATTTTATAAAGATGCAAAAGTTGAACAAAAGACAAGCCTATTGGGCACTAACAGAAAATTTAATGGCAAATGAAATTCTAAAGAAATTGTGGACACATTTAACAGTTGACTTTATCACTAAGTTACTGATAGTAGCTGAAAAAGATGCAATCCTAGTAGTCTGCAATAGGTTGCTCAAAATAAGCAGAAAAGAAGTTATACTAGGGTACAACAAGGACTATGCAATACTAGCCCTTAATTGCATACTAAAAAATTCAAAAGGGATATTATCAGCATCAGGAATCAATAAAAAATATAGAAACAATAATATAGACAATGATTAGAGTACATAAAATTCAAATAGCAACAGAAGAAATGTCAGCAGAAGAATTGGTGAGGTTGTTCAGAGATAATGTGTAGAAACTGCATGGGTTACCAGAGAATGTGATTTTGGATAGGAGACTTCAGTTTGCAGTGGAGTTGACTAAGAAGCTGAACAAAATGTTGGATATTAAGACAAAGTTGTTGATCTTGTTCTATCCACAAACAGATAATCAAACTAAATGAATGAACCAAGAGTTAGAATAATATCTTTGGTTCTTTGTAGATATAGGCAAAGAGACTGGTTAGAGTGGTTAGAAACAGCAGAGTTTTCAGTAAATAATAAGATATATTCAGTAATAAAGGTGTCTCTGTTTATAGCAAATTATGGAAGAGAATTACAGATGAGGACAGATATTAGGAGAAAGAAAAAAATAAAGAAAGTGATGGAGTTTGCTGAAAGAATGAAAAAAAGTACAAGAGAAAGCAGGAGCAATATTAAGAAAGGCTTAGGAAGAGATGGAGTGACAAGTAGATAAAGGAAGAAAGAAATTAAAGAATGGAAAAAGAGTAATAGAGTGATGTTAAGCATGAAAGATCTTGTGTTCAAAGAAAGACTAGCAAGAAAATTAGTGGATTAATATATTGGTCCTCCATCATTGACAAGGTAGTTTCTATCAATGCAATTAAATTACAATTCTCTACATTTATCTAGTAGTGAATGTCAGTTAAGTAGTGCAATATAGAAAACAAATAGAGAGACAAAAAGCAGAGAAAGCAAAACCAGTAGAAGTAGAAGGAGTTGAAGAATGGGAGGTAAAAAAATATTAAATAAAAGAAAAGTAAGAGAAGTGGTGAAGTACTTAGTATAATGGAAAAGATTTATGGCAGAGCATGACACATGAGAAAGAGAGAAATGTTATAACTTGAAGATCTTAGAGTTGATCAATGAATAAAACCTTGTATTAGGGTTAACACAAGAGAACTCAATAGAGAACTCCATACAGGATTGTTTATCTTATATATATTAAAAGGCCCTGGTCTATGCTAATGATAAATACTCCTGCCCTAATATCCATGCCTTAACTATGAGTATGCTATATATTTTCTATAGAATAAACATGCTATTAACATGCCCTATTCTCTTCAAATCTAGGCCTATGACATCACCTTGTATGATATGTCATGTGACTGCAGTCACATGCCTCTTCATCATCTGTAAGAAGTAAAAGTACAAGTTAAATTAAAAGAAAAAGTGAAAGTGAGATAAAAATGAAAGGATATTAGAAAAATGTTGAGTCTAAGATTTGTAACTCTGACAAGGAAAATTTGGAAAATGTAAAGGAAGTGGTAGCAGAGTTTAAACAAAAGCTGAATACAGAAGTAGAAAGACAAGAAAAGTTAGATAAGATAGAGGAAAGAAACTTTAGAAGAGGGGAGTTACTAGAAAAGTATATGGTAAAGATATTATATAAATAGAATAATGGAAGGTCTGAAGAGAAGTATCTGAGAAAGTTAGAAAGAAAATGAAAGTCAGTTTCTTTAGAGGCAAAATCTTGAAAAGAGGGTAATATCAGAGTTAAAAATAGTGGACTTTATTTTCTTTTTTATTTATTTAATTTTTTACACTTGGGATTAGGATTTAGCATGATGGTACATATTAATAGTATATAGTACATATGTCTCTTTAGAATAGGCTAGGTGAGTATAGTATAAACTATTAGCTAAGTGTATATAAGATAGATATTTTGTAACTGGAACTCTATTGAGTTCTCTTGTGTTAACCCAATACAAGGTTCTTCTTTTAATCTATTTCTTGGTCTTAAGTCATAACACTAACCTTCTATTTATATTTTTGGCTTCATATATAAATTATTCTCTACTAACCTCCTCACTACTTCTTCTACTACTTTATTATGTCCTCTCTCTTCCTTTATTCCTACTATTATATTATCAATTAAACTTGTCACTTCTCTAGTGTTGATTAAGTTCTGTAGGATCTTATTTATTATCATTTAGAATATCACAAGTGAGTAAGACCAAAAAACATCACTGTTAGTTTAAATGATCCTTTTAGAGCCATGAATACTATCTTCTACTCATCTTCTTTCTTTATCTATATATTATTATATTTCCACTATAGATCTAATTTAATAAATAATGTTTTGTACCTATATTTTCTACTATGTCTGAAATCAAAGATAAAGAATAATTATTTTTAATTGTCTACTTATTTAAATACCTATAGTTCTAGACTATTCTCTTCTTACTATTCTTCTATAAAAAATACTAGTGTTGTTTAAGACAACTTCAAGGGTCTGATATACCCTTTTCTCTATTGCTCATCAATAAACTCATACATGTTATGATTTATACCTCATGTATTCAGTAAGGACTAGGATTGAGGATAATGATAAAATAATTAGCTGTGTCATAGTTGTCTCAGTTAGCACCTTATGTAGTAGGTGTTGTTTCATTGCTCTTTCCTCATGATTGTATGACTCATAGACTCATGTATGGTGGACAATTGCCTGATGTACATTTGGTATATATAGTATAGATACATTCCTATATCCTTACAATTTACCAATTGACTCTACTCTTTATATCTTCTCAAGTCTTTGCCTAAGTTGCAACCTGAGCCAAGCTTAAGGTTATAACAATACACCTCTTATCTTTCTTTTCTTAACAATAGATAGATCTTTCTCTTCCTTGGTACAAACTCTTTCTTCAACTTAATTGTATAGTTCTATATTTTCTTTACCAACATTCTCTCACTGGCTTTCTTTCTAAAGACATGAATTTATTTATAGAATCTTAGAGGAACTAATTTCTTGGCTTTTTCCTCTAGCTTCATTGCTTTTTCCTCTTCTTCTTATTTTTCTCCTTCTTTCTCTTTCTTTTCTTTTTCTCTTTGTTTTTGCTATTCCAGTTTTCCTTGTTTTAGTCTCTGCTATTTTCCACACTCTTTCAAACATTTTATCATCTTTACTTCTTCTGTTCTCTAATTGATCTCAGAATTTTAGTATGCCAGCTATGATATTTCCAAAATTACTTTCTACTTATTCTTTTATCACATTTATCTCTATCCTCTCCCTATATCCCTGATAATAAATATTTACTTTTATTATATGCTTGATAAGTTTCTTCTTGTTGAAAAAATTATCTACATTTCTCACATAAATAGGCCTTTTTATCTTTTTTAGTTTTAGTTTAAACCTCTGTCATTTTACAAACTCTGAACTCATTATCAACCTTATTTCACTACTATCTAGCAAATCCTTTACTGTTACTTCCTCCTATGTATCAATTCTCTCCAGTCCAATTTTTACCATTTTTCTCAATAATTTCTCTTCTTTTATTTTTTTACTAGTTTTTCTTCTTCTTTTTTTTGCCCATTCTTCTCTCAAAATTATCTTCCTGTTTTTCTCTTGTTTTTCCACTCTTAATACTCCTATATTCATTTCTTTTATTACCAATACCTCAAAGATTGATGTATTGCAATCTCTTTTTTCTCCTTAGCCCTATAATTTCTTATAATATGTTCAAATTCTCTACAACCAAAATGCTTTCTTTTCTGCATCACTTTCTTCCAATTTACTCTTCTCCTCTATTCTCTTTCTTCTAGTCTTCTCCACTGTTATTCTGTTTCTCTTTCCATTACTCTTTTTATCTCTTTAATTCTTCTCTATTCATATTTTCTTCTTTTTTTCTTTTTTCTTTTCTCACATTTCATTTTTTCTCTCAACATTTCTTCTTCTTTCCTACTTTTCCTACAATGTCTATTTAAATTTATTGCTCTTTCATACCATTGTTTGATACTTTTAGGAGAACATTCCATCTCTATCAATCTTTTTCTCATCTTACCATTCATTTCTCTCTTAAACTTTTCTATTAATAGTCTCTCTCCATAACTACTATCTCTTGCTACTTGTTTGAACATCTGGACAAATTCATCCATGGTTCATTGGCCTTGTTCAACTTGCTTTAACTCTGCTACTTTTCTTAATTTCTTACTACCTCTTCCAAATTTCTCCTTTATCTCTTTTAAAAATTCTCCTACTATCTCAAATTCTAGTATACCCATCTCCAGATCCTCTAATATATTCTCTTTCCAAAAATCTGTTGTTTTTCTCTATACATATGTCAAGACCCATTGCACCTGCTCTTCTACTATTATTTCTCTTATTTTCATCTTCATATACAATTTATTTATATGTCATCATAAATTCTCCAACTTTGCTAGCTTTCCATCAAATAAGAGTAGTTTGGCCACCTTTATTTAGAACCTGTTGCTAGATCTTGGTTCAACCTCTCTTTCTAATACTCTTAATTGTTCTTGCATCTTTACCATTTGTTCAATTAAGTTATATTGACTCAGATCAAAACTAGATAAGAAAGTAGGATCAGTATTGGCCCCACTGTTAAATTCAAACTCTTCTCAAGATATCTTTATAAATGTTAGCAGATCTTCTTCATTTCACACTATCTACCAACTACTTATTCTACTAACTACTGCCCTAATATAAGGTAAACTAGTTTGTAATAAAAATTTCATTGAGTTCTCTTGTATTAATCCAATACAAGATTTTTTCTATTATACTACTATTCCTAAAAAAGAAAATCTCTAAGCTAGATATTTTCCTAATGAACAATACTACTATTCTGTATAAACTAATCATAAGTGAATTAGCAGTATAAGCTTCCTATATAAAAAATACATATACTCTACTTAACATCATTAATTTAAACAATAAGTAATATTTAGCCAGTGGCTTAAGTCTAGTCAACAATGTTTATGACTGCCTGTATTAAGCAGTTAGCTTTTTTATACCTAAAGTCTGGCTTCTAATTTAAGAGTAACTAATAGTTATGTTAACTATTAGTTGAGAATAATAAAAGAGTAAAAAAAGAATAGAGAAAGTACTAGATTGGGCAGTCTCAGGAATAGTTATTAATTTCTAATATTATAACTTAAGACTTAGAGTTAAGTCAAAAGAAAAATCTTGTATTAGGTTAACATAAGAGAACTTAATAGAGTTTCTAGTACAAAGTTGTCTACTTTATATATACTATGTTATACTATATGTTATTAGTATATAATACACATAGTCTTTAGAATATACTAGATATTATATAACATAGACTATTAATATTATTTTTTTAAAAAGTTTTTATATCTTTCTATATATTATGTGATTGTGTGACTTTGTGACTGTGACATGTAACCAATCTACAACAGTTATCATCTTGTTACAGTATATGATAGTTATAACATTATATTAATCTAAACCCTGTGTCTCATTTAATAAGATAAATAGAAAATAAATAATAAATAAATATAGTTTACTGTATTTAGCTCTAACAGCATCCTTCTTTACTACTAATGGTAATTTTGTGATAAAATCTACTATTACATATGCCTATAACTTTTCTAGTACTTTATTTGTTATTAACTTTTCTACTAGTGTCTTTATCCTATTCTTCATTCTTTGACATAAATTACATCTGTCTACATATCTCTCTATATTCTTTATCACTTCTGGTTACTAATAATTTCTTATTACCAATTTTGTTGTATTCTATCTTTCTCTTTATCTAGCTGCCAGTATATTATAATACAACTAGATAATTTTTACCCTCAACTTCTTATCTTTTGGTATATTGTCTTCTTTTTATCTACCACTTGTTTCTCATCAATTTCTTTCTATTATATTTACTTCTAGTTCTTCTATTACTACTTTTATTAGATCTTGAATCTATTTTTTTTTATCAATTTTTGGTTTTCATTATCTTTTTCTATTTCCACTCTCTAATCTGGCCTTCTGTCTAAATTATCTGTCTTTCTCATCTTTGTTCTTAGCACATATTTTAAGGTAAAGTCAAATCTTGATAAATATAAAATCTAACAAACTTGCCTACAATTTAAATTTTGTACTTTTATGGAAATATTCTAAGTTTTTATAATCAGTCCAAACTTCAAATTTTCCAATCTTCTAATTACCACTAATATCTCTTTATCATGAATTTTATAATCTCTTTCAGTTTTGTTCAGAGACTTAGATAAGTATATTATTAGCTGTTAGTATTATGATTCAAAACTCAAAGTATTAAGTCAAGAAAGAAACCTTATATTAGGGTTAACACAAGAAAACTTAATAGAGTTCCAAGTACAAAGTATCTGTTATGATCTTAGGCTTGGCTTAGGTTGCAACTTAGGCAAATAGTTGAGTAAGAAAGTAAGAATGAGTCAATTGGTAAAGTATAAGGATACAGAACTGTATTTACAACTATATATACCTATTGACCATAAGGTAAATGTATAGTATATATACATAAAGTGATATCAGACAATATGAGATAAAAATAAGAAAACAATACCTACTATATGAGGCACTAACTAAGACTAACTATGGTGCAGCTGATCCCTATGAACCATGCTGAAGATATAAGAAGACAATCATAATAGTATCTATTTTATATATACTAGATTAGTAGTTAGTACAACACTATATCTAACCTACTCTAAAGGTTATATGATTGTGTGACAGCCTGTGACATTCACATGTAACATTATACTTTAATTTCAACTCTAATAGTTAGGACTATTAAGGGCAGAAGTATAGAGATAGTGCTTTAAGTTTCAGAGAAACCTAAGTCTATTAGAATACTACTTATTATATGATTTGTCTTTAAAGAAACCTAAGAGAACAGAATAAGGTTTTCTGAAGACAATAACTATCTTAAGTACTTTTACCAGTTTACAACAATCAGGCAGAATAGTATTAATATAAAGCTAAAATGATTATACTAGATACTGATAAAAACATTAAGAATTATGTTCAGAATCAAAAGAAATTTATCTAATAGTGACTAGAATATAGTGAGGCAAAAGCATAAATAGGAGTGGCTACTGAAGTTTACAGAAAAGAGTGATATGAACTATATAACAAACTTTATATTTTCTAAGCTTGAATATCAGAGTTGATGTTGAATTTGGTAATCCTCTTATACTAGTCTCTATTTACCATTTTCATATTTTATTAACAATACTTCTCCTATTATATAGTTCAATACATCTATCTCTTTTTTTATTATCTAAATACAGTCCAGCTAACACTAGTTCTTGTGTAAATCTTTTCTTCAACTTTCCAAATATCTTTTCTTATCTTCTCTTGCTTCTCAAACTAGTTCCACTTCTAATTCTTTTTCACTAGGTTGTTATAGCAACCACTAGTCCAGTAACCAATAGCAGTACTAACAAGTAAAGCAAGTGGGGATTTCACAAGAGAACTTGATAAGGAGTCTCTGCTGTATTAGAGTCCTATTTATACAAACTACATCTGGTCCATGCTACTAATAATTAAACCTGCCCTTATGTCCATGCTTCATTCTCATATCCACCTCATATCTTACTCAAGACTACTATGTTGCATCCATGTGCCCTGACATCATTTTCTAGATCCTTCTATCAAGTTCTAGGCCTATGACATCACATCATGTGATATGTCATGTGACTGCAGTGTCACATAGCTCTTCATTGTCCAAAAAAAAATCAAAAAACAAAATAAAACAAAATTAATATAAAATCAGTAAAATAAAAGAAAAATTGTCAGTATCCAAAGCATTTTATAACATAGATTATATTATATAATAGCCTAGCTATAGACACAAAATTTTTAAAAAACTATCTATAGTAATTGGCAAGTCCTAAGAACTTCTGAACATTCTTGACTTCTTTGGAAGTTAGCTAGTCCAACACCACCTTTATTGTTTTTAACCCCTTTAGTCTTATTACTACTTTCAAAAATCTTACTTTTCTAATATTTCACTTGTATTTTCTCTTTTTCATCATTGTCTAGAATGTTACAGGTGAGTTTGTCAGACTGAAAAGCATCATCATTAGTTCAAACAATCCTTTGGGGTCATGAACATCATCTTTCACTTATCACTCTCTTCTATTTGTACATTATTATACTTCCAATATAAATCTAATTTAGTAAATAATTTTTTGTATCTATATTTTTTATTATGTTTGAAATCAAAGATAATGAGGAGAGAGATGGCATAGTGGAAGAGACCACTGTCCATATGTATTATGCCTATCTCAAACCTACTTGAGGTTATGGGTTCAATTCCTTAGTAGTTCTTTGTGTTAGGTAATTGTATAAAAAAGGTTAGGGTATTGATACTCCATACATAATTCCTTCTGTAGGCATGGACTGCCATTGCATCCCATGTAATAAATTGTTGACTTAAAAAAAAAAAAAAAATCAAAGGTAGAAATAATTGTTCTTAAAAGTCCATTTGTTTGAGATAACTCTAAGAGTTTAATATATTCTTTTCTCAATTGTTTCTCTATTTCAAAATTATCAAGATAGGTGAAAATAGCTTTAAGTAAATATTCATGATAAGTTACACAGAAAGAAGTTTGGATCAAGTATAGAAACTTATCCAGAAACAGATATAAATATCTGTGAAATTGAACAAGATATCTAGATTGTAGATCAAGCTTGAAAGCTTTTATCTGTAAATTAGCAATGTGATCTTGGATAACAACCATAGCCTCAACTTATTGTTGTGGCAAC
>Ga0157364_1007444_pt1 | contig 11336 bp, 4 predicted proteins | sample AttsexASBM2_FD_111476 | JGI IMG/M metagenome (GOLD analysis project Ga0157364, IMG submission 111476) | Fungus gardens microbial communities from leaf cutter ant in Ribeirão Preto, State of São Paulo, Brazil - Atta sexdens ASBM2 | ecosystem: Host-associated > Fungi > Mycelium > Unclassified ...
GTGGGTGTGTGTGTGTGTGTTTGTGTGTGTGTGTGTGTGTGTGTGTGTGTGTGTGTGTGTGTGTGTGTGTGTGTGTGTACTTCTTATATAAATCTTATATTATGAACGAGATGCATTTATTTTTTTTTTTTGATATTTGATTTTGATTTAATTATTATGATTTATCTTTTGGAACTAAGATTCAAAAGATAGGAGTGACTAATGAGATTTATTTGCTAGATCTTTGAATTATTGGGTAAAGTTTCCGAGAATAGGAGTAATTAGAGTCGTTTGTTTTTTATGTGAGCTGGAAAATGTAATTAGCTTATCTATGAGTTATAAGGCTACTTAATTTTTATTCTTAACAAAGCGAAGCTTTCTGCTCTTCATCGATTTTGATCAAACTTACAGCAATGTTAGAGGAGCCTACCAAATGAACATCTATAAAGCGCTAATGGGCCTTAGAAGTCGAATAATGAGCATTTAAAAATATACCAACCTAACCTAACCTAACCAAGAAAAATCTGAAAATAATCTAATATCTCGGAAAGTATGCATTTTGTGAAAAATGATTTAGACAAAAATGATAGGGTTAAATAAGATGTATTTATTGGCTTTATTGATTTAACCTTGGGGCAGGCATCATCAACCTTGACTTGACCTTGGCGATGTCACTCAAGATCAAACCAATAAAACCAGTAAATACCTTATTAAACTCTATCATTTTTGTCTAAAACACCTCTTTCAAAAATGCATACTTTCCAAGGTATTAGACTTTTTCCAGATTTTTTCCAGATTTTTAAATGCATTACGCGGCTTCTAAGGTCCATTAGCGCGAACGGCTTTATAGATGTTCATTTGGTAGGCTCTTCTAACATCGCTAGTAAGTTTGATTAAAATCGATGAACAGCAGAGCATAGCCTCTCCTTGTTAAGAGTTAAGAGTTAAAGAATAAGCTTTATGAAGGCAGCTCAGTAGCCTTATAACTCATAGATAAGCCTAATTACATTTTCCAGCTCACATATTAAAAACAAACGGCTCTAATTATTCCTATACTCGGAAACCTTATCCAATAATTCAAAGATCCAGCAAATAAATTTCATTAATCACTCCTATCTTTCGAATCTTCGGGAACGGCTTTATAGGTGTTCATTTGATAGGCTCCTTTAACATCGCTGCAAGTTTGATTAAAATCGATGAAGAGCAGAGTGCAGCCTCTCCTTGTCAGAGTTAATTAGAGTTAACTCTATAGCGTTCAGAAACTCGAATATGACCGGAAGTACGTTAAGAGTAAGGTGTTCATAAATTCGACAGAGTTAACTCTAGAGGGAACTTTCTTAATTCAAAGAGATGGGTAGAAATAACTCGACATGCGTAGTAATGAATATTTACTTATTTTAATCGTTTTAACCTAAAACTTATAGGTAATGCAAATGCTTGAATCACATTAAAATACTTTTTACATCTTTGAAGATTTTAATAATCCCTCAAAAATGGAAAATTATATAATAATTATAATCGAAACAGGAGCGAGAATATTAATGAAGTCTTACATTAATACAAAATGTTGCAAATAATTCATTTTCTATTTTTTAGTGAAGAAATTTGTAATCATTATTATTTTATTTTTAACGGATTCTAGATTAGTATATATATATATATATAATAGTATAAAATAATTATAGATGGTTTCTTGTAGATAAGAAAGAAGTAAACATTTATACAAATATGTTTTAGGACAAATATTTATTATTTTATTTAAATATTGAGATTGTAATAATTTTTACAATAACTTTCGATAGAATGTATAATGGCTATAAAATGATTGAATATAACAGAGTAATAGGAATCAAGCACAATAATTCTTGTGCAAACTAATACGATTAAAATAACTTTATTAGTAATTAATCTACTTACATGTTTCAGCTCACTTTTGAGCTATCAGAGACAATATGATGTCAAAGAGACGACATAAGAGACGAGAGCCAGTGACATTTAAAATTTGAAAATGGAAGTCAAGCCGGAACAGAGTTCTTAGCGCAATAATGATGTAGTGTATGCCATGTGCACCACTCTAATATAGCTGAGTATAGCACTTACATACAACTGCGAGGCTGCATCCAGTGTATCCCAAGAAAAAACATAAAATTAAATTATTCCTATTGCCCTGATTCCTGTTATATCCAACCATTTTGTATCATTAAAGAGGTCTTTAGGAATTAATTTATAATGACTATGCAAAATTTGCTGCCAGTGTTGAAAATGTACAGTATACGTAATGTAAACTGTAGATTTTCAGCACGGGAATATAGCTAGAGTAATATAGATGAGGTTTAGTAAAAATTATGAAGAGATGAAGTTCGAAATACCGTAAAAAAAACCGTGATAAAGACATATATAATATATAGATAGATTCTGTCTGTGTTTTTGTTCATTTTGAACTGCATCTATTCATAATATTTATAATTTATTTATTTTTTTGTAATTTATTTTTGTACATCGTAAAGCATCAATGTAACGTAAAATTGTATCAATAACACGTTTCATTTAATTTTATTTTCAGACAAGAGTTTTATCTATGCTGATATTGCAGCAAAAGAGTGCCACTAATGAAGTTGTCCAAGTTCTTCATCCGAACACTGCAGTAATACCGATGAAAGAAGCAGTAAATGGACTCATAATGCAACAATAATAGAATTACTATATGAATATAAAAATAATATGAATTTGTTCCAATCGTGTGAAAAGAAGCAGTATGGAAAATAATTTCAACGAATTTTGGCCAGAAAAATTTCTATTATATACCGAAGCAGTGCGAATTTAAATTTAAAAATTAAAAAAAATATCATTCAAAAATTGATAATATAAAAGCAACATCCAGTAGTGCAGCTGTTATAAAATTTGAATATTTTGATTTATTCAATGAAATGTTAGGACACAAATCCAATGTCGTCCCCCTTGCAACTGCATCATCTTCTAGAAATCAGGGAATAGCTTGGATACTGATTTAAATGTAAAAGATATTTTGCAGAAGGATGATATTAATGAACAAAATAAAGAGTATACTGAAAAAACGTGTTTCCTCCGAAGAAATATCAAAGAAAAATAATTATTCCAAAAAAACTAAAATGGATCAATATTAATGCAATTAGATAACATTAATTAACATTAAACAAAAAAAGAAGAAGAAAAGTATATGAAACACAAAAAATTCATCGCCATTCAAGAAAATGCAATAAAAATTTTTAGTGAAAAAATGGACAAATTAATCAATAAATTGTAATTTTCTTTTAAAATTCTGAAAAAAGGCTTGCATTTTTAAGTATTTTTATGTTAAGCCAGCACGCGATGCTTGTTTTCCTGCTGAATTGCTAGCTGAATTATAATCTTGTCACCGTATTTGCTGCGGTGCTGTCAGTGTCAATATCATAGCCAATAGTGGCAAGATTCTAATCCACCCGTCGAAAAAATAGATGATTTTACTATTAAAAGTATCATTGAAAAACTCATTGAAAATGAATGGCATTGAAAAATTTTCTATAGTATTTTATAGTAAGCTGAATGAGTTTTTGCCAATAAAATAATATTTTATTACTGACTAGTAATGTCCAATGGTAATTTTATGGCTAAAATGAATATTATTATTGATTAATATCATATTCCAGAATACACATCATAAAATTATGACAAAAAAAAAATTTTTCCCTAAATTCGGGAACTAATTTTATAGGGTTTCGAAGCGGTCACCCATCCGGTTGCATACTGCTATCCGTGACTTTTGAAATCGTATGAAAACCGCTGCACTTTGATGATCGGAATACCTATATAATCATGGATGTATAGTTATAATATATATAATACCTGTTCAATATATGGTCCTGATAGAAATTTGTCCATTTTAACTGAACATCCAGTCAGCTATCTAATATTTAATTTTAATGTTATAACAACTATTTTCAGATTAGGAAATCATACGCTGTACTTTTGTCATAACAGTTATCATGTATATCATGTATATCATCTTTGACTAGAGGTTTCCACAGTCTCTCTCTTCTGTCGATGGTATATTGATACGATAGAGGTTATGTGCCATGATGTACCTAAATAGTATGCAGTACAGATACGTTGTTGATTATAATATCATGTACACTTTTTGTACTAGAGCACTAGAAAGTAGGTATTCGCGTCCACCATTTTTATTCTTTTTCCCACTCCTCTATCCTCATTTCATCAGTGAGCTGTAACGACCATAACTTTCTCAGCTTAGCGGCGGAATGGAAATAGAGCAAGAAGTGAAGAAAGGAGTAAAAACGACAGATATGCGAATATTCATGTTTATAGTGCCTTATTTACTGCTACTATATAGTTACGCCGCCACCTCGTAACAGTACAGTAACAATACGGTAGCAGTATTTTGTACGGGTATCGTGAAATATTGCACGCTTAGTTATCTGGGATAATATTTTACTATTGAAAATTTTATCACCGGTCAGTGATAAAATTTTCAGTAATAAAATATTGCCATTGATAAAATTCTATTGAAAGCACCATTGGATTATATAAATGAGTAGCTTTCAATGCGAATGATATTCCTATTGACAATAATCCAATAGTAACTAACATACCATTAGTCGAATGATATTTCTATTGGACTACATCCAATAATAAAATATTTTATCACTGACTGAATGATTTTCTTATTGAACACTTCAAGTAATAAAATCATTCGATAATGATAATGCCATTGAGTCTGTATAATTTTATCATTAGTTCAAATGATTTTACTATTGATCTAAATAGTAATAATATCATTGACATTTTTCGCGACGAGCAGTTAATAATCCAACAAGAACACAAGCATTCGTGTGCCGCAAATTTTATTATATGAATATAAAGTGTTTAACAATTCAGTATATGAAAGTTTTATATATGAATTTATGTTATACTTAAGATAAGAGAGTACTTAGTAATTATAAATGAATGTTTATACTTAAGAGAATGTTCATATTATATTTCATTATTTCCAATATAATTATTACTTATATTTGTTATCACTAAAAGCAATATTTAATTATCTTGAACAATGTGATTAAAATGAATTAAAATGTGATTAACTTGAAAAACAAATAATATAAAAATGTGGAACAGATTATATAAGTATCACAGTTTTGCATTCCTTGTACATTAATATTTAATCTACTTTCAGTAATATTATATATGTTAAAATAATATGATAAATAAAATACAGATTCAAGCAATATAAAAGCTATGATTTATTATTTTTATATATTTAAAATATGTTCATTTTTAATTATATGTCATCAAATCTTCATCAATCTTAACAGTAATTAGTATAAATTGATATAAAACCGACTTATTTACTAAAAAATACAAAATAATATAATTTAGAAAATTGATATACACTTATGCTCTGTGATAAAGATATTCAGCAAGAGCATCTCTTCTGATTACTACTAATTTCATTATGACAATTTTGAACTATAATATTTTCATCCATATTATCATTAATTTCCATTCCTTCATTAATACATTCCTCAATATTTATTTCTCCATGATCTATGCACATGTTGTGTATGACACAAGCAGTCAAAATTGTCGCTGATATTAAATCTGTGCGATTCATATCTAAATATTTCAGCTTTCTAAATTGTCCCTTTTAGAGAGCAAATATTCTGTCTACAACCTGTCTACTTTTTGATAAAGCTTCATTAAATCGCCTGTTAATGTCATTTAAATTTTCTCTATATAAAGATTCTTCAATATAAAGATATTAGCCATTGTAATACAGGATAAGCTTTATCTCCCATTAAAAATTGATTTCCAGGGAAGTAGCGATTTGTATTAGACATTATATTAGTACATATGTTAGTACATTATATTAGTACATATGTCTGAGTTTCTAAAAATTCTCAAATCGCTTACAGAATTTGGGTATATCCTGCAAAGCAATCAATAAATTTCATTGATGTATCACATATGCCTTGCAATATGATAGCATAGAAGCATTTCCAATTTATATAACTCTCTGCGTCAATTTTTGGAGCTTTGATTGGAATGTACGTTCTGTCATTGCACCAATAACGTCAAGAATGTTTGAGATTTTTTTTCAAATTTTCTGTAATTGTATCAATTTCATTTTCTTGTGACCACTTTATCATCTGAGATGCAATTATGCAAAGAGCATTAATTATTCGCACAAAACATATGGATAGCGACTTTGCCATCGAATCTTTCACCAATAGATTAAAAAAATTATTAAGACATTACAACTCACTTTAATATTTCAATTTGATTTGTAATAATAACTTTTAAGAATTTATAAATAAATAATTTTAAGAATTTATAAATAAATTCCTTAAAAATTAAGTATTTATCCTTTATCCACCCTGCCGCAAATTCCCTTAAGAGTCCCATGGAAAATTGATCAGAAACATCATGGGGCAAAGTATAACAATGAAATATTGGGAATCATAAAATTGTGCAGTTGTTTATAAATAATATATTTTATGTATATAACATCTATACAGTGTATAAACACAATCGTTTACATGTATAAATAGATGTATATGTATTATTACAATATATTGTAATAATACACATTATATATCTATTTATGCAGTATACACGTAAATGATTGTGTTTATACATTGCATTGATATTACACACAAAATATAATTTTTTTTTATATTACTTATGAATAAATGCATAATTTCATTATTCTCAATATTCATTGTTATACTCTGTTCTTGAATAAATTTCCCATGGGATTCCTATTTGCAGCAAGGCAATAATTTATACTTTTGAACATTTTCAATAATCATTGACAAATAAAACAATAATTCGAATACATGCTAATATTTCATAAATTATAAGATATTATGTTATAGATGGACCTTACAAAATCAGATAATATTCAATATCTAATATTGTAATCCACATTTGCTCATGTAAGCAAATATAAGTGCATAATATATTCTGGTGACTCATTGAAATAAAATCATATTCTTGGAATCTATTACGTAGGGAATCTTTAACATAGTAGTAAAAATGAACAATTCAATAACCAATTACATTGATCTAACAAATTCGGATTAATTATTGGATTGCTTATTTTTTGCATTTTCACTTAAAGATATATAATAAATCCCCTTATTTAATTTTGCGGATATAAACAAATACTTATATAAATCAGGTGTAGTCAATATCCAAATCACTGACAGTAATTGCTATCGTGGACGACCAGTTCGTTTATTTTCATTTCCAGTATAATAGTTAGTGCGATATTGATACGTACTGGACTGTATTCATTCAACGCTATCCAGCAGCCAAATGGTATGAGACAGATACTCATGGAGCGCATATATAGAGGTGTTTCTCATTCATTCCAAAAATGCGTTTGCGGAACATAATTTTATTATAGATCGTTGTTTTCAGCGTAAAATGCTCTTTAATTTTTGTCATTATAAAAATTAAAAAATTTTTGAAATTTAGGAGTGGGGGTATGCAATAAACAAATAAATAAATAAATTTTTTTTATTATAATTATGAAGTACTCTTGCAACCATTCAATTTTTTATTTAAAATGTTTTTCTCTATCTTTCATAGTTTCGACGATATTCAATCTGAAAGAAAAAAAACCGATTTTTTTTCAAGAGAGGATTTTAGTCTCTTAAAATACGACTCAGTATGTATAAAAAAAATACGTGTCTCCTATTTTTGTCCATAGAATAACATACTAAAAGCTCATTTAAATCGGAGAGATTTACTTGGTTGTCCTTTGTTAGATAAGTAAATATAGTTCTTATTTAATAAAGTCCAACGATTTTTTTTATTTATGTATCTTTTATATTATTAATATTGTTTTTAAAAAATAAACGGATAGTAATCACAGCTGTATAACTCATTTAGTGATGACTGTTATAGTACAATACATACTCAAAATTTTATTCCTTTAAAGAGATTTTCCTCAGTGATAAATGTTATAATGTATATTTAGTTCTTTCTCATGTCCAATCTCAAAAACTAGGCTCATTCGACGTATTTTTGCATGAAATGAACAAATTTTGCAAAAAGAAGCATCGTTTTGTCTTGTGAAGTGAATGTTCGTGTTTAAAATATATTTCTATAAAATAATTTTTATTTAATTAATTTTAATAATTTTAATAATTTTATAATATAATTTTTATTAATATGTAGCCAAAGATTTAGCTTAAAATACATTAATCTTTATTTTAATAATTTTCGTCAAATTACCCCGGTCCCGGGGCTAGTTGAATCAGATGGAATGCATTAGAAAAATGCATTTTTTTCAAATTAGTTATCAGTTTCTCTTTATTATTAAAATATTATTAGATAGTCAAATATATATAATTGGTGTAGAATTTCTTTTTTCGATAAGTCTCTTAATTTCATCTATAAAAATTCGAAACTGAAAAATGAGTTTATTAGCCCTGCTCTCCCCTACACAGAGAAAAGACTCCTATTATGAGATACCGAGTTCATTTTGGGTAAATGTTAAAAGTCCATAGGCAGAATAAAAGAAATAATAGGTTATTTTGAAGAGAATTTAATAAGCTTTAAGATAACGTTTTAAGATAACGATTATATAAAATTTAATTCAAATTCCATTTTTTTTTAAATTAAAGAAGTATAAAAAGTGAGCAAATCGCAAAGTTAAAAAATTGTGCTCCTTAGATGTGTTCCTGAGATATCCCGTGAAATCGATAGTAAAACGCAAAGTATATCAATATTGCAATTAAAAAATCTTTATTTAATATTTCTAAAACACAAACATAGCCAGCGTGTGCGAAAAATAAGCTTGCGATAGATTATCCAGAACTTGTCTCAGATAGTTGAAATCAAGCATAAATAGGTACTCGACGTTCATTCCGGTTGTCTGTTTTATTATTGTACATTTATATTTTAGCAATAATTGTACAATAACATTTATACTTTAGCAATGATTTTCATTATAACATAAGAGCATAGATTATTTCATATTACAAATATCCCAGATATATTATGATTTCCACGTCTTATGGTTTTACGATCATCAAATCTATGTTCTGTAATTAAACAATTCCGTATTTTTCTATTAGTACGATCTTACTCTACACTACATAAAGAATTTATTGCTAAATATTTATTTATTAAATAATAAACAAGGTTTAAAGTCTCATCTTTTAATGAAACTTGAAGACATCCAAATTCTAAAATCTTGTTTTACAATAACAGGATATAATAAATGAATTTTCCACTAAATATAATAGTTTTCAATTTGAGAGCAATAAATTCATGGTGAAACCAATAGATAGCATTTAGTTTAATAGAAACGCCGCTATCTCATATTAGACACCTATCTCATAATAGGGAACTTTATATATATGTATATATAAAAAAAGTAGTAAAAAATTGATAAAAAATTCTGAAAAGATTCTTAGAGTTTTATGAGAAGGAAATAAATGATTTTTATCTCTTACAGTTTTTCTGTAAAGTTGATAGTATTTAAGAAAAAAATTATTAAAAATTAATATTTAGCAATTTTTAATAATTATTATAGTATCTTGTTAACTGCTAACTATTGCGAAAATTTCAAAATGATACTTTTTGACTCACTGATCTAATTTCTACTGAGAGTATAAACCGAATCAAAATGTAAGAACCAATCAATTACAATCGAGTATTCCTGTTAGTCAAACGACAGGGGAATGTTCGATTGCAGTTAGTCCTTACATTCTGATCCGGATTAAATTCTCGGTGGAAAATAGGCCATTTCAGTTTGATCCGTTCTATCTACACAAGAGCGCTTAGCAAAAAATTTTGGAACCCTATATACAAAATCAGAAGTCCTTAGAATTTGTATATTTCTCATGACACGGGGGGAGGGGGTCATCACACGGACAGATGAGTTCACATCTATTAGACACACAATTAGATTAGACACACAATTAGATTAGACATCACAGTTGAACGAGAAGCATTAGTATATATAATATTGAGTGCAATGGTTCCACTAAAAAAAGTATATCCACATTAACAACATATAAATATATATGCATAAAGAAAGTTATCCAATCACATAATATTGATCCACAATGAAAGTAGACTATCGTAACATTATTAGCAATACAGAGCAAACTGAAAAATCTTGATTTGATTAGTGAATTTGCGCATAATAAATAAAAAAAAGTTTGTTTATATATAAGTACCTAAATCTCAATAAAATATGAATTATCTTTAATATGTGTTTCTTTTGTAACATTCACAACTATATGTATCTTGTACCTATAAGCATAAACGACAAAAGTCGTTTTACAACAATCATATTCATCAGAGAATAGAAAATGGAAAACACACATACGCATGAAGTTATTAGAGTATAGAAATGGAAAACATTTATATATTAAAATTGGATAGAAAACAAGTTTTTTTTAGTAACAAAATTATTGTCGGACTATTCTTCTGAGTAAAGAGGGCTCCGTTTGAACTTTAGACTTTGGGCTACAAATTCCTTAAACCGACATTGATATATACAACTAATTCTTTCTGTTCTAGAAGTTTTAAGTTTTATTCTATAGTGTACCTTAAAGATGTATTAGACGTACAGTCTCTGCAAAGAAAATTAAATTTGCAAGTGTGTTTAATGTTTACACTTTAAATAAACTATATGAAAGTTGTGTAAATAAGATTATATTTTCGTTTAATAATACATTATTGTAGTTTATTTATTTTATTTGTTATTGTTTTTACTGTTAAAAATTAAAATTTAAAAAATAATAAAGAAATTTATATTTTTCTTTTATATATATATATATATATATATATATATATATATATATATAAGTACTTTAAATATTTAAATTTAAATAATTTATGCAAAGTTTGATTGCGATTTGTTCAGTTACAAATATATAAAACAAATAAATATTTTGTTTATTTATTGAACTAGTTCATGCATTGCAATATAACTCGTAAATAATCTTGAATACATAATAATGTACTTATATTAAAAAATTGAGATTTTTATCATTTATTTTATAATACATTTCTATATATTCTTATTGGAGCACAGATTAAAAAAATATTACTGTTTATTAAAATAATTTATAATCCAGAAATAGTAAACCGTACTGTCACTTTTGTCGTACCATTTTTAAACATAATTTAGAATAATTTGTAATTTTTTTATAATTTTATTATTTTAAAAATTTATATAAAACATCCTTAAAGCGAAATTTAAAGTTTATTATTTAAGAATATACAATAAGAAATTTAAAAATTATTTTACAGTTATTTATATATATATATATATATATATATATATATATATATATATA
>Ga0157364_1007445_pt1 | contig 11335 bp, 5 predicted proteins | sample AttsexASBM2_FD_111476 | JGI IMG/M metagenome (GOLD analysis project Ga0157364, IMG submission 111476) | Fungus gardens microbial communities from leaf cutter ant in Ribeirão Preto, State of São Paulo, Brazil - Atta sexdens ASBM2 | ecosystem: Host-associated > Fungi > Mycelium > Unclassified ...
AATACACTTCATTATCGGAAATAGAAACCTGGTTGCGTCTGAATATACACGCGATACGTGTTAATGACAACAAGGGTGCACGGATACAATAGTTATTAATTAGCAGTGAAACTCGGCAATTTAATTACGTATGCTGCATTATCGAGTATGGAATTAAACATATCCGTCGGGACGGACTTGAGGCGAGTGCAATCAGCGTGGCCATATGCGGTCGTGCAACCGTATAATTTACGGCCAATCGCGATCGAGAAGACACCACCCAACATATAATACATAATCGTTGACGTTGCGCGAGATATATACGTATTGTATCGCCGTTAAAAATCATCCACGAGAATACGGCGCGTTGTCAAATATGAATTATACTTGCATCTTATATCTTAATCGAACGTCTTAATTATTTTTTGGCAAGAGGTGGAACGTCCAAGTAAATTTATATTCCAGGTGGAAGGCCGAACCGAAAATCTTGGTACATTAATAAAACTCAAAAGATAAAACGTATGCTTATCATATATTCAGCATAAAACCGATGTCATATTGTTATAAATAATTACAATTAATTATTTGATTAAACACAAATATGTATAATTCTCTTTTTCTTAGAAAAAATATCCTTCATTATCTTAGAATTTTTGTATTTCTAAAAAACATTCTTGAAAACAAAAAGTAAGTAACTGAATATAAATTATTATAGATATTCATTACATTGCAAATGAAATACAAATGAAAATAATAATTTTTCCAAAATTATCTTTTTAAATTATAAATTAAAGAGAAGAATGAGAGGTGGAGAGAAAATAGCAATTTTGATAATAGAAATTATCTTTATTAGTAGGAGAAAATTAAAAAAAGATATTTTTTTTTGGTTTACGTTTGTGTAATGATAGCCCAGAAATAATCAGTCAGCAACGTTGATAATCGATAACCTGTATATCGCCGTAACGCGATTCGAGGAGAGAGATGAAGAGCAGTGTAATTTGTGTAGTAATTAGCCAATTCTCGAAATTAATTGGATCGGATACTGTTGTAGGAGGAATTTATGGTAAACACGATTACATCGCGCTATAACGTGGTAATAGCGATAAACAATGATTTAAAGTAGTAATTATAGTGAACTATTTGCTCGTCATAAATTGCCGATTCCAGAAATCGTTCATATAATTACCGCCCCGCGAGCGATATTCGTTTCAACTGTAGCCAAGAGCGCTGGTTAATCCCGGGAGTATTTTTTTGAATTGATCACCGAAACTCATTGTTTCGAGTGTACTGGGTGATGCCAGCAAAAACGAGATTTGCATGCTCGAAATATATGCTGGCGAATTATTTTTTTCGCGCCTCGCTGCTCTGCAATCGCTCTTTTTTTTAAATTGGAATTATCAGTCCTCGATGTCGTGTTTTGATCCGGTTTGCTTTTTTATTAAATGAAAACATTGTGAATCTCGGAAATAAATTGATCAGTCGCATATTAAATGCTCCGAACAAAATTCGAGGTCGATTAGTAAAAATTCTCGATCTACAATCACTGTTGAATAATTCGGGTATTATTTGTTGGAGTAGACCAAAACATCTATTAAAAACAAGATTCACAGGTGATTATTCTTTTGAGCAAAGCAAGTGACTGTTATTTAATATAAATAAAACAGTCATAGTTCTCAAATAATAATTATTGCCAAAATAGCCATTGTTTTTCTATGCGTTCCATGTTTCCATTTGATTTAAAAATTAAATAAAATTAAATGGATTTCTGTTTTGAATGAAAATATGTTAAAATTAATATATTTATCAAAAAATTAATCGTTAATGTGATAAAAATAATGTATATTTTTATATAAGACTTTATTAAAAATTAAGTTTACTTCCAGGGATGCTTCTCCAATAATCTTGACCTTGACATATGACAAGATCATGACCCTGAGTGACAGGATCCAACAGATTTTAACTGTTGCTCGTTATTCATTAAAAAGATATTAATAAAAAGGGATTTAAAAAATCACGTCTCATTTTTCTGTCATATACAATATTCACCGACCTTTCTCTGCTTATGTAATGATTTTCTATGCGAAGCAAGGTCTACCCCATATCTTCCCCCCTTCCTGCCTAGCGTCATCCGATTTTGCAAATTGGGGATATAATTACGAATTTTGATTGTTAATAATTTTTAATGAATAACGAGTGACGACTAAAACTTGTTAGAGGTCAGGATCAGGATAACGTATATCAAGGTTAATGTCATTGGAAGAGCATCTCCTAAAGTAAAGTGAACATTTACCAAAATTAATTTAGGAATAATGAGAAAGTGTATAATTTATAAAAGAAAGCGTGGAACCATCGATGTATATACTTCTTATGTTTTATCCCTTAAACTTTAATAATAATTTTTTTATCACGAATTCGACAGTGAAAAACAGGACGGACAGTTCTTAAAAGCTATAAACTTGTCCTGAAATATTACACCTGCGAAATGGATTCCATCGCGCTCTAGATGCATCAAGGGAAGCAGTCCCGAGAGGACAGTACGGTGATGCGAGCGATCGTGAAGAATTCGCTTTTACGAGATTCCGGCGGAAAGTCCTGAAATCGCACAAAATGAACGCCGGGAGCGCGTCGAGTTCAGTCGGAATCTTGTAGATGCATATCAATGCAGCTGGGAATTTTCATTACGGATCGAGAGATCGCACGCGATCACGCTGGATTCACGCGTTCCGCGTTCCGCCGGGAACGCACCGGATTTCCTCCGCGCGTTTCCATCGCACATTAGGCTGTTAGTGCTTGCGCGGGATGTATAACTGTTTGTGCTAAAACGCTTTTCTTGAGGGTAAAAAAAAGTGTGCATTTAATGACGATGAATGCAAATTACAATAATATTAATAGATCTAGCGTTTCAGTTAAATTTTAAAAGCAGATAGATTAGAAATAATTATATATACATATAATGAATGTATGATATAAATATAAAAGATAATATAAACATGATATTTGAATATTACCAATCCTTCAAACAATCATAATGTAATAAATGCATGTACATAAAAATTATATTATTAAAGCAAAATTAAATAAAAAAGTTAATTAACAGAGTAACCAACAGAGAAATTAATTTACAATATTTTATATTTTAAACTGTATGTGCAATAAATATGTTTCTTTTACAGTGATTTTATTAATTCAACAAAATTAATTCTACTTGTGATATTATTATACACTTATAAATAACGATCATGTGAAATAGGAAAACCAAAACTAACCCGCACAAAATAATTATTCTGGATTACAAATAACAGGCAATTCTTTCTTTCTAAAAGTTTAATTAATCAATTTCTCGCGGATAATCAATTTCTCTTGTAAGCAACGAGAAATATGAATAGAATATTAAAACTAAGATGTAATGCATAAAATAATTAACATATAATATCGTATTTTTAAACTTTATAATTACGCAATTAATTGCAAAAAATTTGCAATTGCTGATCTTCGGATAACAATTCTGTAAAAATTAATAAGCTCAAATCGAGACTCAAAAAATGTTATATATCAGATACAAATTAACGCAAAGTACCGACAAATCGTGTACGCAATATCATATTTTCGGACTTTACAGCGGCACGATTAATCGCAAATCAATTTACGTCGCGAGCGATACTATTGAATTGATCCGCAGTAACAGCCCAACTCTTTCTTCGCTTCATCTCGTAACGAAGAATTTTAAAACGATCTATACGAGATTATATTAATGGCAAGGTACGAGTTATAGCGTCCGCGCCGTGGAAGCATGCCTTTCAATACTGTAAACGTTCATCACTTCATACATGATTGAAGGCATCGGCGTAGCCCGCTGTTTTATCGTCAGAATCTCGTCGCAGTTTCCGCAGGATCTCGGACTCGTCGCGACTAACCGCGCCATTGAGGCATAGTTGGTACGGAAAATCGATAGCAATCGCGATTAAATAAGCTCTCTCGGACGCGTAGAACTTTCTCCTTTTTGCGATGATATACTTGTACGCCAATCGCGATAATGAGCCTTTTACCTGATTTTCGCTTCGAAAAAATCTATCGAAAAGATATATAATAATCAAATTGTATATAATTGATGAAAATAAATTTTAAAATCTGAAATATATATCAAGTATAAGTAGTAATCACAAAAAAGCAGAAGAATTATAATTAATTTATCCTTTCTAGTGTCTCATATTATACTAAAAGACAAAGACACAATAACGGCAATTAATATACAAATTTTATACATATGTAACATTACTGTACACACTGTACTGTGCACATTAAATAAACTATTTTATAATTATTGGATTATTGCAACTACAAAATACTTTATAAATTAATTGTACATATAAAACTTGTATAGTTGTCATCTTTATAGTTGCTACCACCTATGTTTTTCTTTGAGTACAAAAAGAACCATACAACAGTTTATTATGTACATAAGAATCATATAAAATCGATTAATAAATTAATTTTTAATACAATGATATATATAGATATACACACACACACACACACACACACACATATATATATATATATATATATATATATATATACTGTTAGAATTTTTATTAATTGCATATCACAACGTAATCAGTTATGATCCCTTTGAGATAAATAACATGGTTAAAAAATAAATAGAAAGAATAAATAAAATGCAAGCATTTTAAATATATCTGATCAAAGACATCTTCTATAAACTGGTAAATCTAGTTTCGACTTCACGATGGATTACGTTTCCTAATACTTGAAACTCTCATGATTTATTACAGCGATAGAGAAACGTTACAAATTCATTCTAGAGCAACTAGATAAAAGAAAAAAGTGTATTTTTGCAAAGTTTAAAAAAGAAAATATCAATAGAGAAATATCACATTTTTATAGAAAAACAATATATAGTCTCTCTAAATTGGTCTAAGGATTAGCGAGTGAAATGCATGTGTTGCCGAAAAAAATTTAATCCCTTTGTTGCGAAAATTGATTCATCGAAGCCGTATACGTATTCCACAGTTCACAACCATCGTTGTATATCATTGCAGCAATTGTGCCATTTTATTTGCTGAATATTTCTCGCGCGCCGCGGACGTAACATTAAATAAAATCGAAACCCAAATATCGCTGTTAAATATTTTTCGAGATAATATTGTCCCGATAGGATGCGCTCGGAGTTTGCGGCCGTCGCCGTTATAGATCGAACGGAGTACACTTAAATGTGTGCATTAGGGAGGACATCGAAAGAAAACATTTGCTTTGCACCCTCACGAGTCCGGTCCAATGGGTCACAAATTTCCTGCGTAAGCATTAGGGATTATCTGAACGATAGCGAGCTATGAGCTCGTTTTTCTCGTATTTGTGTCTACTCGGTAACGTCAACAAATTGCCGATTTCCCTTATATCCGATCTATCACTATCGTTTCATCGATAGTCGCATAAGCTATCCCTATATATTAAAATTTTATTGATTTGCATGATAATTTTGATATTGATGTATATATATCAATTAAATTTTACAATTAACAAAAATATAATATAATATATATCTTTATGAAAAATAAATTAAAACTTTAGGATCTATCGGAATTTATAAATTCATATTAGAAATATGTACTAACTAATAAAAGATCCGCGTCAATCAAATATAGGATTCTTCTTATTTAAAATTTGATTTATATACATTCATCTAACAGTCATGTCATATAAATTCTTATTCGACAGTTGACTTATCTATAAATTTTTATTTCAAATAGATTTCATACAGATTAAATTGATACAATTAGAAAATACAAATTTTAATATTATAAAAGAATTTTTATTATTTTTATTAATTTTTTTAAATCGATTAACTCCTTTTCCTTTATAAATTTCACTTCGACAAAATAAAATTTGTTTTGAAATAACTTAAACTAAATTTCCATAAATTTCCACGATGAGAAACTGAGAGACTGTTCGAATTAAAAAAACTGTTTTCACGCAAAGTAATAATTATTAAAGTAATTATCTTTTTTTTACTGTATCTAATTCAATTCATGTTGTTATGCATAATTATGGCTATATCGACACACGATGTAATTTTCGACCTTTCAATGGACAAATTTATTTCAATCACTATTAAGAATTAATTTCTATACTATATCTAATGCATTGTAATGCAATTATAAGAATATTTTTAACGATTTAAATAAAAAAATCTTTGCGGAAATCTAGAGAGAATCAAACCTGAAAATGTTATCGATCGTTAAAAGAGAGAGAAATGTTGAACGCTATAATTAATGTACGGTTATCGGTGTAGGTAGTTAACGAGTTTGCAAAATAACAGCGGGCAATTAAAGCGATCCGGAAATTACTATGAATGCATCGACAAGCTTGCGTAAAAATAGAAGAATAACTCATATAATTATTATGTCATCCTATACTATATCATGAAATGTCGAAGCATGTCGTTCTAATTTTTACTTTTTATTTTTGCAATATTCCGAGTGTTACTCGGTATTGTTTATTATACCGAATGAAAAAATGCAAATGGTATGTTGACATTTACACAAATACTATGCGATATTTCATCGAACATTTCACAGAACATTGTTGTATTAATTTTCCCTATCTGACGGTGGAATTTTGTATGCCCCGTGTGTAAAATATTATCATACAACTCATCTTGTGCGACATATTACAGTATAACAAATATTCTCACATATTATTTCTCGATTTCATTGTTTCCATGATGCTGCATGTCCGCTTTACGAAATTTCCAAAGAATCTATTTACGGACTCATAACTATCGATTGGTATGCACCGGTTCGGCACGCGGATAATCATTTCCTCGTAATCATATTTACGAGGATTATAGTATCGTGCTAATCAGTGGTGCGTAATTCCGCTAGAATCAGTCACCGGCGCGCATTACTAGTTACTTCACGATCGGCTTATTATAGGCGACATGGATTATTATTATGCATCGACTATTCGTTATCTGGTCGACTAATGCCCATTTCTACCAATGTAGTTCAATTTTAATCTCGATTTAAGTAATTCTTCATCTTTTTCTGATTTTAAAAATTAGAAATACAAAAGTTAGTTGCACCGAGATTAAAGTTAATCTACATGGAAACGAGTATGAGATTATTTCGAAATACATCTCGAGCAAATATGCACATTAATCGATTTGTTTCTTTATAATGATATTAGTTCTGCACTTCTTATACTTGTTTCCTTTATTCTCTTCTTTGCAAAACAAATTTGGAACATGTATTTGTTTTCTTTCAAACAGAAAATTTTATTAATGTGTGGAGAATATAAAGATTCCTTTTTACTTGGTTTTCTGATTGATTATGAATTAGAGAAGAAGTACATTTTAGAATTAAAATTCAAAATTTAATGTAATTCCTCTAAATTTTGCATTTCGTAGACATTCTGAGAAGTCGGTGTATTAATTTTGCCTCAGATTATGCAAGTACACGTTTGCATTCCTGCTCAAGGAAGAACGCATCCGCTCGCGATGATATTTCATTCAAATGGTTACAGTGAAAAGTATTGATGACTTCGAGGGACTTATCGTGTCATCTGTGCAAGTGAGACTCCGGACGATCTACAAACGACAGCAACGTTCCGACGTCGTTTCCGCTGTCGAAATCTGCGAATCGAAGACTTGAGCTTCGTTCGCCTGTACGCGGAATATTATTAATCATTTACCGTGAATGCACAGGTATACTTTGTGGTAGACACGTCATAAGAAATTAATGCAATTTAAATGTAGTTATTGTAATTAATGTTGAAATTTAAATTTTTATGCGGACACACATGTACAGATTTGTTCCTAAATTGTTCGGAATAAAACACTACATAGCTAAAATTTATATAGAACTTAAATAGAATTTGTATATTTTGATGAATTCATTTAGATAAAGTACATGAAAAAAAAGATACAGACCTGAAAATAAATTTTATTAGATCAAAATAATTAAATATGTATTATAGAGCGCATAAGCGTTGATGACAATGCTGCAAAAAGTTGTTAATTTAGCAACTGATTTGGGCATCTTACATAATTATTTTGACGGTTTACACAAAATTATTTTTAAATCTGTATCTAACTAAATTTTTCGATACTTCAGCGAAACTGTTTTTTCTATATAACGTTTTGTTATTCAAATGGATAATCGATTTTCGGGAAACTTCGTTGTTCCGCTTATCTTTCAGAACGATTTATTTAGGACGACCGTCAAGAGTAAATTGTGCAAATTCGCTTTTACACTATCGTCATTCGCGTCGTGGTCTGTCGAAACGGGCAGGTGTACCTTGCGCGGGACGTTTCTGAATCCGTCGTTCGCGAATCAGATCGAGTTTCGACACGAAAACCACCGCGGGCCGATCGTGTATCCAATTACCGAGACACTGCTATGCGGAATATCTCGCGTATGAGCGTTCGACAGGACGGTATCGATAAGGCATTCGTTGTGACATCAGGCTCGAGCCATCGACCCAGGGATATTTCGTCCCCTGCCGTTTATATATCTCTCGACTCTCCCAGCCTCCACTCGCACGCCGTCTGATCGATGCGACTCGATTTTTACGAGTCATAACCGTCGCGCTCGAGCTGGACCGGTTTAATCTACCGGTCGCGATCTAATTTATCTGTAGAAGTAATTGAAAGCCTTGAATTTCGGGTAGTTTGGGATCTCTGGAAATTAGCGTGATTGAAAAATGAAATGTTTAATCAGAATTTACTTTCTGGAAATAATGTGACTCGTCTTGGAGAATATATACACGGAATAATTTCGCTTAACTTGTTTTTATGAAAAAAAAGCTGGTTTAATGAAGAAAAATTGAAGTTAGTAACGATTTTATTGAGAAATATTATACTAGTAATCAGTTAATGAAGATGCAGTTCAAGTCGTATTATTGACACCCGGACAACCAAATATTGCGTATAAACAACTATGAAGCGTAGCATTTATGAAAAGTTCAATTGCAGCTGTCAATTTTCGTTTTATAGTCCTTCGCTGTCAATATAAATGGTGCTCGTGCATACGAATATATGCTTATACATCCATAAATTTTTAATATAACACATCGTTCCAATCCAACGAAAAGGATTCTAAAAAATGCAGCGATAGCGTGCGGAGATGGCATTCGATGTTTTAAACGCGACTTAAGATCGAGCGTGCGAGGAGCAGAAGAAAAGTATCGGCATCGTATCGTTTCCTGAGCGATAAGTTCATACCGGCACAATATTATGCCAGTTACAGCGATACGATAGCGGCCGTTGATCGTGCGGCTCTCGAAGTGGCTATGCAAATTAACGCAGGCTCTATCGAGCGAGATTGCCTGGAGAGCCTCGGCGAAAGAGAGCAAAGGATGGATAGGGAGGATCAAAGGAGAAGGCCAAGGACCGAGATAGAGTAATGTACATGAGAAAGAAAGGAACAGAGAGGGAAAAGCCGCAGGGCAAGAGGATCCCAGCGAGCACCGGAGAGAGTGAATGATGATAAAGGGAGAAGAGGTGCGTTGACCGAGGAGCGTGGAAAAGGATGACAGATGTGAACGATTGAATTGATTTCATCTTATTAAGATGAATTCTTGGAAGAATAGTTGTGCAATGGAATAAAAATGAATATAAGCTAAGTCATTGAGAAGAATAATGATTAACTATATATTGAATATGTTTCGACATTACCAGGTCTAAAAATCTATGGTTTGTGTTATACGTATACTGTACTTCTTAATACTAACAGGGTATATTGGAACACGTTATTAGTATCTATAGCCATCTATAGCATATGAATTCTCAACTTTTTATCATCAATTTTTGTCAACGACAATTTTTTGTCGATATTGACTGCTATTGTTCTAGCCTAACGTAGTGTAATCGATTCGGTATTCTTAATCCTTCCGTGTCATTCTGAGCACATTCGGCTTTTCTTTTCCAATTCTTTTCTAATGCTTTATTCATTATGTATAAGTTCTTATTAATAAAAAATGCATTTACTTGATATTATGTTCAATAATGTCTGCACGAAAAGAATAACTTGCTAAAGTATCTATAAAAATTCAGGATTACAGATCGGGAAATAATTTTTCGTAGAAATATCAAAATAATTATGTAGGAAACTCAAGCATGATGATTGTTGATGAGTATTGTTGCAAATAGTTTTGACATTTTAATAATTAACTTGAGCGTTTTACATCTCATTTATTTTTTATTTAAATTAAAAAAAGTTCAATAGAATTATTTTCAGATCTATATCTATAACTAAATTTTTAGATACTTCAGCAAAATCCTTTTCTCCATGTGGCATCAATTCAATTGAAAAAAATTCTATATATTTTTGTATTATGTTTATGAAAGTTATAAGCAATAATATTTCATATTATATTTATAAAAGTTATAAACAATAGAATTGAGCTAGATACTTTGTCAATATTCTTATCGCAGAGTGGTACCTGATTAATTGAAGAAATGAAAACATTCATTTAACGTTCGCATTTAAATTTGCATTTCGTACGCGCGAGAAATTTAATCATCTCGGCGCGTAAAAGGCAATGTTTCGCGGAAATGAAAGTCTCATATCGAATTGTGGCGCGGATGGTACGTAACATTTATCGCAACAAACGATCCGTATGCATGGATAGAAACTTTGCGTTCGACGTGAGGCGAACACAAAAAGCTCTGAGTTATAGGCAAAAAGTTGTCTGCGAAACAGCGTGGTGTGGCGCGGCGTCGCGACGCTACGCGCCGATCGGATATTTCTAAGCGCGGCTCACAAAACTCCAGTATTTTTTTTCAGCTGATTCGCCTTGCACCGCTCGACAAGAAGTCGCGGGACGAAGTTGGAAAAATGATCATGACCTGAGTTCATTTGTCTCCGCCGTGAACATCGCTCGACGTGACCGCAAAAAGCGACGGTGCGCGACGCGCGATCGATTCGCACGCGCGCGTGTGGAGGCCGCGATCTATATTCGCGACACGTGCAAAAAGCGCGCTGAATTATTGCCGAAGTTCCCCCTGCAGGGTGCGCGCGAGAGAGAGAGAGAGAGAGAGAGAGAGAGAGAGAGAGAGAGCTAGAAACGGCGTCGATCGCAGGGGTTATTTCCGCGAATGTATATTATAGATATTATCAATTCAATGCTTCACTGTGGTTTCTACTGAATTAGTTGAGAGATCAGTGTGCAATATTAAATCGGTGCTATGATCGTTGTATGATATGTTATATTCAGTATGGAATAGAATGATATTTTGATATATATATATATATATATATATATATATATATACCAAAATATTTTGTATATATTTTATATATCTAAAATTTTTATATTTTTATACATAATATAAATA
>Ga0157364_1007446_pt1 | contig 11333 bp, 4 predicted proteins | sample AttsexASBM2_FD_111476 | JGI IMG/M metagenome (GOLD analysis project Ga0157364, IMG submission 111476) | Fungus gardens microbial communities from leaf cutter ant in Ribeirão Preto, State of São Paulo, Brazil - Atta sexdens ASBM2 | ecosystem: Host-associated > Fungi > Mycelium > Unclassified ...
CCATGGAGGGCGGACAACGCGACGCGGGCTGCTCAGCTGTCTACCCCTCGAAGAAAGCCACGTTTGAAGAGGATTCAGTAGTACAACCCCCACAATCCAGGTGCAGGAATAAACTGTCGAGCCATCAGGACAATCATTTTTTAACGATAGATAAGATAAATATGTATATAAGTTTATTTCCAAAAATCTCTAGTGTTTTCTTTCCCGAAGATCTTCTCGTCCCCTAAGAATCTTTTTTCGAATTTTTTCGTTTCTGATATTAAATACGAAATATAAAATGTTGTTATATTATATGTTGAATAATTAAACACGTATAGTACAATTGAAAGATATCTATTAATCTCTGGAGGAGAGAGTCATATTTATGGGGAGGGGGGGGGGAGGGGGGAGTTTAGTTTATTCAACATAGTGAATTTGTTTTAATAATGAAGAATTTAAATTGTAAATTCTTAGACGCGTAATCTCAATCCTTTACGAATTCTTATGTAGTGCGGCAAACGTTATCGTTATATTGACCCGATTAGAATGTTTTATAAAGTCATTATTGCCAAGAGCGAAGCAAGGAAGAAAAAGAATCATACCGTTGATATCATGGAACGTGAGAGAGTACGAGTCTTCATTCGCGCCAAGATGCAGAGAAGGGGTGTTAACAATGCAGAAGTTTATCTCCGCGTCCTTGGCTAATCTCTGCCGCAAGAGATTACCCTATCAACAACGTGAGTTATACTACGCTCCGTACTACTCGACACGCGCGATTATCATTCTAACGTAAGGACCATATCATTGCTAAAATGAATAAGAAAGTTCAACATCCTTACGATGTCCAATACGATCTCGTTATCTTTGATTCTTTAGCATCTTCATAGACTTGCACTTTTGTGTAATTCACAAGTTATATGTAAAAATACATGATTTTTGAATTAACGTTACACGTAACGTATGGTTTTTTTATTAATAACTTTTATTTCTATCAAATTAAATTTTGACAATTAATCTTTACAGGAGAGAGTCTATTTTTTTTTAATCTTGCAGCTTTTTCTTCTGTAAGATGTGTTTGTTAGAATTCATTTGCCTCAAAATATGACACTGTTTCAATGCCACTACAATCGCTTCTCTATCCTGTAAAGGTAAATTTGAAAAACGTTTTCGAAATCATTAAGAGAATTTATAATTTCAATTTAATTTCAAATTGATTTTATTTAAACACACAAAATTTTCATATATAAATTACACAAAAATACTATAGATTATAAAATTATTAACTCATGACAATATGAATGTTTTTTCAGTAAGAAAAAGAATAATGACGTTGAACCTCAATTGAAATGTTAGGCAACATCGAGAGAATGTATGGATATATGAGAAGCTCATCTAATTCTTTACATGCAATATATTCTTTTTTTTTTTCGTTCTCTCTTTTTACTTTTTGTATATGTGCATGTTTATGCCTATAGAGACGCATAAACATAAATGTCTGCATGCATTTGTAGGAATCATAAATGCGTGGCGATGCGTTACATCGAGGCCGCACTGCGAAGCGCTATCGCGCGCAACGACCGCCAGGCGATACCTTATCTGAACTAGTTGCAAGCCAACAGTGACTCTCAACAAACTTATTAATAACTTCTCTTTTTCTTTCTACGAATTGCACAAGTTCTTTTGCGAGTTGTACGACGATATAAAACGATGATATACAACTTTTGTAAAAATTTTCAAAATTTTAGCTTTAACAAATTATTTATTTTTTAATTTAGAATTTAGTCAGGAAGAGGATATTCAAGCTTTACTAATAACAAAGTACCACTCAATATTTTACATTTCAAAAAATTCCGAGAAAGAAATATGACAGCACTTTTAAGAACGCAGTATTGATATATAATACTTCTTTCTGTATGTGATATGTATATTTAATACATAGATTTAAATACATGAATCTGTTCATCGTGTACAAGTCACATGAGAAAAGTATGATTAGTCACGATCGGAATGTCTAAATTAGAAATGATCAACTATGAAACTTCCGGAAAAGGGTAGAGAGATTGATTGCAAGAAGTGACGTTTACTCATGGGTACACACGCGATCCATAGATAAACAGAGCATATGGATCAGTATGGAGAATCGTGTCGGGTGTCAGAACCCGTTCAGATTCTTATCTGAATAATAATAATCCACACGCGTCTCATTAGGCTCGCTGTCGTCTTATGCCTTTTAAAATCGATTAGTTGTGTGAAATTTTTCGTCAACGAACTAATGTGTTATTTTGGTTGCAGTAAAATTAATAGAGAGTTCCTAAAAACTCTCACAGTTTTTTGCATAGAAATTTTTCAATAAGTTGAATTCAATTCCTTATTCAGGAAAATATATATATATATATATATATATATATATATATATAGTGATTTTATATAGTGATTTTTATTTATTATTATCTTGATAATTAAATCCGAGTAAAAAATTAAATATTTGTAGAAATATCCGTGTGCAAAAGAACACGTACGAATTTCTCTGAGATACGAGTTTCCCTGATATAAGAATATGTTTCTTACAAGTGATATATCACACAGCTGACATGAGCAAAATCAGATGGTTGACAAAATTTAAAGCCTTAATTCATTTGCATCTATAAACATGATATATATATATATGTATATACAATGTTGACAATCTATATTCAGAAAATGCACTATCTATCTTTGTAAAAATAACACTTATAGCCATTCAACATTCTTGCTTTATTTTTCAATTCGTACACCGCGCGATATGCGGATAATCACACAATATGTAATGCTACTAATACACTGCTCATTGAGATAAAATAAATATGATGCCATATTTCCTAGTAAAAATAGATGTTAAATTAAACAAAGGCCGTTATCATCACGTGGATGCCGCCAAATGTAAATTTAGGATTATTTCTTACGCTGAGAGACTCCTGATTCTGGAAAACTAATATCACAGAAGGATTTTTTTGCACATGAATGAAGAATATATCAATATATATCAATATTTGAGAACGTTTTTTTCGGGAGAATTTTCAATAATTAATACATCGGAAGGAAATATACGCACGTTCTGCTATTCACAACTCCAAGATACACACTGCGCGAAATCGTGTATGTCGATCGGGTGTTCATAATGCCCCTAACTCAAGTCAGGTTTCGTCAGGCACCGGTATATCGTGAGATAAGTCCTATCGCTCGCGGCTGGTACACCGGGGCCCGATAGATAGCCACCCACCATTTCGCGCGGCACGCCACCAAGATAAAACCCAGTGCACAAGCCAGATATCGTCGACGTTTAGTCGTTCTCTGTGTGTGCATTATCACGCACTCGGCATTTCGTGAAATCAGTCACCGCGAGAGCTGCAGACGATACAGTACGCCGTACACATTAGATCGCCTAATAAAAGTGCTTTCTTCTTCTTCTCTCTCCTACTCTATGGTTTACCTGGAGAATTCGCAGAATTCGGAAACCCGTCACGGAAGTCTGTCTTCGAGGAGGCTGACTTCCGGTCGAAAATGAAGACGCGATCTCGAAGAGGAAGAAAACGCATAGGAAGAGACGCATAGTGGCACATGTATACAATGCTCGAGCGTGCTCGAGCGATTGCGAAAGCAAGAAACGTGTCTCTGAATTGTGTCACCGGTTTGCTTCCCGGTGAAATTGCCACGTTTGTGAAACCGCGATGTTTGCACGTGTGGATTATTGTTAAGATGGTGCAAAAAGTTTCTCTCTCCTTTTCTCTTTCTATCTAATAAATCTCAATCGAAATATAATTTTTTAATAAATTCTAATTTTCTAACTGGAACATCCAATTCTTCGATATCCGATAAAGATTTTTTGTTATTAATATTTTTGTTATTAATATAGTTAATATTATCGCTATCAGTTAGATATAAAGAAAAAGAAATACAGTATTGCAGCGGAAATGAATCGGCGGAAATCATGTCGCGTTGAAGGAAGTGGTTCGCTAAGCTAAACATATCTGCTGGACGAAATATTTTCTAAAGATCAAATAGACATGATTTCTTTCCTGCGCTATCATCTGTGTTACGAAATAGTTAGCTTATCATCATTCATAATGATAATTAAAGCAATATTATTTTGCTGTTGCATGAGAAATAAATAAAACGCGTAAATAAGATAGATTCACGCATCCATTGCCATGAGCGTGCGCGCGATGAAAAATATTTAAATAAAATTAAAAATTATTTTTCAATTCTGAAATTAGAAGAAATAAAATAATCACGTTCTATTATTGTAATTAATGACATTTTTGTCACGTGAAAACGGTGTTAATTATCATTTTCACTGCTACTTAGTTTGAAATTAATACCCCAGATTAATACCCCAATTTCTTCACTTCCAGATAAGGATATGCGGATAATCTTATCGAGGAGAAATCTCCATTGTAATGTGAGAGATATCTCTTGGGTAAAGTTATCTAGATTATAGGTTTCATTGTTTACAGTTTACATTGTTTATTCGCATGTGATTTCGTTGATTTGTCGCGTTAAATGTTTACTAAATATTCTACTGTTAAACATTCGATTATGGGTGTGTAAGTGTTGAATGTAACTGTACAATAACTTTAAAAGGAAGACGTTAGATTAGATATACATTTCGCATTTAGAGTCACAATTTTTAATATGAATTACTTTGTATATTGAATGTCCTAAACAGGATTTGAGAAATGTCATAGGACAAAGAAACGATTAAATTTTTAGTGAATTTTGAATTTTGAATGTAGTATCAAATGATTTTTTGAAATAATCATACGACACTAGTGTTCCACATTACTTTTCGGTGACACCCGGTATACTGACTTATGCATAGCCCACCTCATGGTCGTTGTATCGTTAAATGCGACGGCCTAAGACGTTTTGTACTTGCACGAACTCTGCACGCAGAGCCGTTTCAGGAAACTTGAAAACAATGCCTACTGCAGGCCCTAAATGACGCAACAGCGACGACTACCTGCAGTATGAAACAACTTCGTCGCGACACACAAGCCTTTCGATACTCTCTTTCTCTCTCTCTTTCTCTCCGTCTCTCTCCACTAATAAAATTCCTATATAACATTTTCAACTTTATTATGGCATATTGAATAAGAAGCTAAATTTCTCGAGTTACATCATTACATGCATCTTTTAGCATTTAGTATAGCATCTTTTATCTAACATCTAGAAATAAAAAATAAAGTTACAAAATTTTTATTTTTCACAAACATTTTATTATTTTAAAAGTGATTTTATTATAATAATAATATCGCGCTTTGATTAAAATGTGTGTGTGTGTGTGTGTGAGAGAGAGAGAGAGTGAACATGTACCGTAATTTAAACAATTTTCACAATTTTGAAACATTATTTCCTTTACATCTCATTCACTTTTTTCTCATTCATCTTTTCTATAATTTTCTATAGAGACTCTTATATCGGTGTACCGGTATACCGATTGAAGAATCCTGCTGTGTAAGAATATTTTCAACTTAGCTACGAACTATATCGACTATTCTATTAATCTATACTTTGATTATTAATTTCTAGGTAAAATTGAAAAACTTATTTGTCTTAAATCTATTTATAATAAATGAAGATTATAAGTGAATCTAATTGTTAATTTTTTATAACTTAAACCTTCATATTTATAATAATAATTATGAAACGATTCAGAAATGATAGAAATGAATTCTTAACATAATCGAGAAAATTATAAAATCGAACATTCTATTATAAAAATGGAACAATTTATGTTATTTTTATTACTATTTAGAAAAAATGAAAATCGTTATCAAAATATTTAAAATAGAGCATTATTTAAAATATTTAAAATAGAGAATAAAAAAGTAAATTTACATGAATTATTCCTAATTCGCTATTCATTGTCGATGGTTCAACTATATTAGCTGTCCTTACATAACGAGCAACGTTGAATTTCCATATGGTAAATCGATTCCTTGAACTAAATGACACGACTGGTAATTCCAACAAAGCTGTCAAAATATCAATTAATTTTTTACAAAATGTCAAAATTCCTTCTATATTCCTTTCTATAAAATTATTATTTTATTGAATGAGTAATAGTTCCATTTTTTCTGAACTTCAAAATATGCAAGCTTATTGTACCTATACAAAGGGATTATAAAATAAATAGAAGTTTTAAATTATACTTTATACTTAGCAATGTCAATAATTCGAAGAGTTTGGTTTAAAATTCGTTCCTTTAAAGCTACTTACTGTCTAGACAGTGCATTTAAGAAGAACATAACTACACAAAAAAAATCTCTGTAATCTTTCGAAACTAATGCAAAGATTAACTTTCCTTTAATGCTTTTCTTTCTTCAAGAAAAGAGCTTCTAATAATTCTCATTGTGTCTGAAATGTTGATTCTATTTTATGAGAAAATTTTTTCTTTTCAAAAAAGTAGGAATTTAGTCTTGGGTGAAGTGCAGTATTATCTTTTTGTCTCCATTACGTCGAGACACTAGCTACCTGTTATTGTCATTTTCCCGATACAACTGCAATAGTGTGTCGTAGAAAGATGGCAAAACAAGCATAATTCACGGTCATGCGATAAGGGACGAGCTTAAAAATAAGGTCGGAAGAGAGACATAGCATAGTAACTATAATAAAAATATTTTGATGAGGAAGTACGTATGACATACAATATTTATAATCTTTTTTTAAAGCTACTTACAAAATGACATTAGTGCCATTTAAAATATAGTGTAATTTAAAAATTAATGTGTAACATGAACCAATTGAAAATTTTTAACGATGCTACATAACGATATTGAAGAAAATTAAATGTAAAATGATAAACGTTAACTCGTATAAAAATAAGATCTGAGAATAAGATTTAAACACAATATTTTTGTTGAACGTTAATTATCATCATCTCGAACAATTTTATAAAATTAGATTTATAAAAATTCAACTTGGTTAAACATTAATATAATTATAAATTGTAATATACATAATTTGTAATATATTTGCAACAAAATCATATATATACTACTTGTGGAATGCTTGTCAATTAATAAATAGAGACGGAAACGATTAACATAAAAGTTGGTTAGCAAGAAAATTTAAACGAAGGCGGAGCTAAATAGTAGGAAGAACTTTATTCCTCATAACGAGCCATTCACCTTCCACCATAGCGGCCATTTTGGAGCATCCGTAATATACAATTCTTCTTTTCATAAACTTATTTTTCTATCATCTAATTTATCAATCGATCTCGCCTTGATGATTATAACAATATTAATTTCAATAACACAAATGATTTTACTCGCAATCATATAGAAGAGTTTTATAAACAATATATACTTTACCCTTGTATAATTAAATTAATATTTACAATTGTAATTTAATTTTATGTAAATGTTAATTAACAAAAATTTTATTAGTTTTACTGTTGTAATTATTACTCAAATTCTATATACTTTGTATTTTAAGATTTACGGATAAAATTGAACTCAAATAGTGTCAAGACTGCCAAGATGCTATCGATTAAATTGCTATTGTTGGAACAGTATCAACAATTATAACGTGAAAATAAGGATTTTTTAATACGTAGAGACAGAAAAAGCATGAAATTCGAATAAATGACATGGTTATTGTTGTGTACTATGACCATGACGTAAGTCTGCAGTCTTGGTTGTATAAAACATCCGATAACGTAGATGGACTTGGAACCATCATAGTTTGTAGAGCGTTTATGGAAAGCATAAATTATACATCGAAATCTCTACAGTTAAAAAATTAGGTTATTTCATAGCTATTTTATAAAAAAAACTTCTCAATTTTCCTTATTAATATCTCTGTCTCTTATAAATATTATGAAAAATATGCTACGCGTACATCATTTATATGACAATTAGAGAGATATGTTACATTATTCACTCCATATGATACAAAATACATTACATATGATACAAAATTGTAAGTCTTACTAGACTGGAGAAAGCGATAAAAATGATAAAGACCAATAACACAAGCGCGTACTTCAATTGGGTTAATAATGTTGTCTAACTAAAGAGAAATTTTATTGTTAATAAAAAATTATTATCACAGCATAAGAAGACTATAGTTACTTATGTTAAAAATAACCAAATCAGTTATTCAGTTTATCTGAAGATTAAAAATTATGCTTATTTCTACTTTTCTATCATATTTTTATTGATTAAATAATTCTTCATATAACGAGCTATTTGCCTTCCACCGGACCGATCATAATTACAATTTGTATTAATTTTTATAGAATTTGATAAAGTGCAGAAAATTGTGAATGTTTATGGCATTTGATTGTTTTTTTGCTATGAAATGACCGTACATTTCTTTTTTTACTTAACGGATAGAAAACTTAACGCGATGTACATTTTGTCCGCATAATTTTAACTTAAAAATGAATATTAAATTATTATTAAATCAAATATATCATAAACAAATGGCTACATAATTTATAGTATGAAAACTAAAATTTACTACAAAAATAATGGAAATTTACAAGAAATGTTTTTTTATTAATAAATATTATAAATAATTTCTTTCTCTATACTGAAAAACATTTTGATTATATCACGTAAAGATTCCAAGATACATTACGTATAAATTTCAATAATGATATTCTGCATTGTTGCGATTGTTGTTTAATTTGGTAAAGATTTTTTAAAAACATTTATTCAAATTTAACCTAATATTTTATCAAATGTACAAACTGATCTGCATCGCGAGAGTTGAGATCAAGAGGACAAATGTCGTGCGACATAAATTCACTCAGGATTGAGGTATGAATAGTTGCTGAGACGAAGAATGCACTATCGCTTATCAAGCAATGTTAATTATAATCCGTGCAATCGACACAAAGGTTATAACTTCAATATACAGCTTGAATCATATAACTCGATCAGCCCATTATTCCCTTTACTCTTTGATGACCCAATGAAACAATTTAACTTTTATCATCTCAGATAATATCCAGAACATTTTACAAATTTTTTCTAACATATTTTTAATCAATTATTTTATTTTTGAAATTTAGCCTTAGTTGAATAGAAACTTTCTTGAATAGAAATAGTCAGAAAAATTAAATTGTACAGTTTACTCTGTATGTGCGCCAATGCATTCGACGAACGAAGGCGATGTAGCAGAGGATGACGGCAACAACTACTATTGATACGATGGCGATGATTTAATGTACATCGGTTTACGTGAACCATGACTTTTGTGCGGCACCGTGACCTCGCCACGTTGAACCCGACGCAGGCACAAGTACCCGACTGTACAGCAAATCCAGGCCTTCAACGAAGGCAACTTATTGGTAGACAACAAGAACGATCGCGTCTTTGAATTTTTCCGATATCTATTTATAAATAATTTATAAATTTTTTGAAAATTCCATCTCTCTTTAAATTCAGATTTGGACCATTTGAACAATAAATATTGGAATGAGGAGTTATGTAATAATATAATTGGTCTTTGAAAAATTACTAGCCATTTAAAGTTTATGAGTTTCTAATTAGAGAGCAATTTTTGCGCTTACTTGTTTTTTTGCTATGAAATGACCGTACATTTTTTTTTTTTTACTTAACCGATAGAAAACTTAACGCGATGTAAATTTTGTTTGCATAATTTTAACTTAAAAATGAATATCAAATTATTATTAAATCGAATATATCATAAACAAATGGCTGCATAATTTATAGTATAAAAATTAAAATTTACTACAAAAAATAATGGAAATTTACAAGAAATGTTTTTTTGTAAACCTTTATCTGATGAAAACTAAAAACATCTCGCATGGACGACTTGACATTTTGCACTTTCGTCGTATTTACGTAAAGCTAGTTATGAAATAAACGTACGAAATCGTCTGACTCGACGCGATAAGATCTTTCGAACTTTACCTTCTTTATATAAAATATATTTCGTTATCTTGGCATGTTCATTTGAATGTTTGCAGGGACGTGGCGCAAAATCGACCTATATGAAAAATTGTTTTAATAATTATTGAATTTTTAACAAAAATATAAATTCTATAAAACTAATATGAAAGTGCAAGATACGAAACAAAATAGGAAGTTTATTGACGAACAAAGAAAGAATCGTTAACGTTCTTGTAGTTTTGTCAGCTCGATAGGGACCAAACAAACGGGTGTCATAGTTTATCTTATTACATTGTGGTATTAAAAGCAAACGGTCCATTTGTATAGACGCATGTATGATTCATATAGGATCCCGATACAGCAACGCAACCAAAGTGTAATAATCTTTCGTTCATTGATTGATTTGAATTGTTTCCAATACGTGTACATATGCTTGGATTCTAGAATTCCGTACGATGTTCTACATAAGAATTATTGCGACTTAATATCACGTACATAATCATTCTACAAGAGCTAATTTCAAAAAATTTTAAATTTGCTTTGTCATATACATATTTCAATATGTATAAAAGTGATTACAGAAATAGTTTCTTCATATTCATGTTATTTTTATAAGTATAGCAGAAAAATCAATAGTTCGTTTATTCTTCTACCATTTTTACGTATCTCTTTCTTTTAAATCAAAAAGTATGATAATCGATCGGGTGTATTATAAATAAGAAATAAATTTTTCTGAATCAAAAAAGCAATCGAAGGTGGCGGTTCGTCTTTAAACATCACGAAATGACACGCGCTGAAGTGACTCAGGAGACATGTGACGCAGCGAGCAAGTGTTTAAATAGAAATAATGGCGACCCTGACGATCGAACCGATAAAATTCAACTGTTCGAGGGAATAGTCAAAGTGACCGTTACAGGTGCTAGCGATGCGTTTGTATTAGCACAGAATAGGATAATAGAACGACTCCTAATGATATCGTTAGCGAAATACTACCTGCCAGGAATGACGATACAACTTTCTATTTTTCCACGTAAGCAAGCTATGACAATAAATAAAGTGATATTTTTAAAGCACTGTATAAAATATATATATATATATATATATATATATACACATAAATGTAGACAGTTATTTTTTATATGTAAAAATTACATACAAATATTTATGCAAAAGTATTGATATATGTAACGTGAATAACCTCCTATGAATAACTTCTATGAAACACATAATAACTGAAATATTACATCTTTTAAAGTTATAATCAGTAACATCAAGATACTATGTACTCAAAAACTGGCTTGTTATCTTTATTAATAATTATTGTGCGGTATTGATATATAATTGATTGCCATAGTAATATCTACGTAATATAATTATCTACCACAAACCGCAAATAAATGTTGATCATAAACGGTCATTACGCTCGCACAGGTGATGACGAGAAAA
>Ga0157364_1007447_pt1 | contig 11332 bp, 2 predicted proteins | sample AttsexASBM2_FD_111476 | JGI IMG/M metagenome (GOLD analysis project Ga0157364, IMG submission 111476) | Fungus gardens microbial communities from leaf cutter ant in Ribeirão Preto, State of São Paulo, Brazil - Atta sexdens ASBM2 | ecosystem: Host-associated > Fungi > Mycelium > Unclassified ...
ACAAGCAGCCGCGATCGTATACAAGAGAAAGCTCCATTAAAAAAAAAACTCAATCTTTCAAGTGTTATGCTTGGTGCTGTAAGCAAAATTCTCATCGTTAACGGAGTGAAATTTATTGCACAACAAAGATAAGCACATAAAGGTTAGAATTTAACTTCCATTATATAAAATTAATTCTGAAAATAATTTAGTTCAAAGGTTTCATTTCATATCGTTAACAGAACGCTAGAAAATATTTCCGAACTTTATAATATCTAAGGAAAAAATTTGCTGTCTTTTAAATAATTCATCATAAAACAATCATGTATATTTTACATTTAAATAAAATTAAGGATTCATGAAGCTAACTTTGAGGGATAATTTAGGAAATATTAACATCGCTTGTGCATATATGTATGAATCTGATATGTATCTGAATTAGAAATAAAAATATAGATTAAATACCAGCAACTTTAATATAAAAAGTATATTTAATTATTTTTACAGAAAGTTACGTAATATTGCGCTTTTTTATGGCAAATATTCAAATGTTTATTGCTGTTTCATATGCATATTGTTTCATTTGGACAGATTCATGATAACGAAAAGCGATGCTTTGACTACAAACTTTACGCCAGCTCTTTGGAAGCGCAGTTTGAAAGCAACGACCTCACGTTCCCGAGCGTAACAAAGTTTATTAAAATCGCTATCTCTGAGGCAACGATGAAAGTCTTTTAATGCTTATCGTCTGCAAACATCCCGTTTGATGGCATCAATTCTCTATGCATATAAATCGACACTCGACTATCGGACTCGTATTAAATGGCATACTAGGTGGAAACTTCAATCATCGGCGATTTAATTAAAATAGCATCGCTATTTGCAAAGATTTTATCTTATACTTAAACGAGAATTCATTTTCAAATCAGAGGTTTACAATATTTTCATCAATATTTTCATCAACAAATACACAACTTCAAATCGCATAAATGCTCATTTTATTATTTTTAATAAGCATTAACGAATGCATCAAAGTTGTACTGAAATCTGAAGTTTGAAACTGCAAACTTTGATTCCATCTTGTTTTCCTCATTAAGAATTTGAATTCAATATTGAAGAAATAGAATAACTTCTTTACAAAAGGGAGCCTGTATTTGTAACTCTTTAATTTTATTATAAATAAAATATTAACGAGATGAGCACAAAATACTTGATCCGGAATTCCAGGATAGAAATAGCAACGTCGAGAGCGAGTTAATCCTAGCGGAACATCCTGGGTAAAACACAGGCTCAGACGGCCGAAATCGGGTTTCGTTACTCCGAAGAAGAACACTCGAGAATAAATCTTACGGCAGTTGACTGCGGCCGTAGCACATCGACAGGCAACAATTAACAGCGACGTCGTTCGTATGACACGCCCGATCGCTCTCCCGATTCATCGTCGATCGATGCGCGTCGGCTGGAGAATTTTTTACTTCGCTCCCACTTGTGCGGGCGAGCCTTAATCTGAGCTCAACTCATCGATAAATCCTCGCCAGTCACGTGTAATCCGACCAGTTTCCGTCCCTCTCCCTCCTGTACTTCGTCTTTCCTCTCGGTTTTTTTTTTCAATGCGATTCAGTCAACCGTTGTGTTCCAACGAAGTTTAATCGCCAGGAAGTACCCTCTGACAACGAGTTTATATGGAAACTCCTTGCAGGTACTTTTTTTTCTATCAAAGCGTGATAACCATGTGCGCGCGCGCGCGCGTGTGTGTGCGTGTGTTTTACGCGATTATGCGGGAATGCACACTGCAGCAGGTATATAAAAAACGTTCCAAGCATTACCCATTTTTTTCTCTCAATCAACTATGGAGAGAGAGAGAGAGAGAGAGAGAGAATTATGTAATTTTTTAAAATACAACCAATAAACTTCATTGAATGTGAACAAAGTTTTGTGAAGCCTCGACTGGCTTTATATATTTTCCTAAATTAATCTTTTCTACGTTTGATATTAAAACATACTTTCTAAATTTGAATTAGTAGATAGTCACTAATTATCAGTGGCATATTTGGCACTAATATTCAGTGAAGTTCAATTAAAAAAGGAAGAATGTTTGAGCATTATATAACTAAAATACTGATATTTGCACGTTAATTTCAATGTTCTAATATCATAATTATTGAATTTACGCACTAAACAAAATAAGATTAGTTAGATCACATAATAAAGATTAGCTGGGTTAGGGATCTCTGCACATTTCATTCACTGATTACCAGTGGCATACTTAGCACTGATATCAGTGATTATCCACTGATTCAGATTTAGAGAATATCTTTTTAACCTTTTATTCCACATGCGTGGAATATCCCAACCTTATAAATTTGCTAAATCTATACTATTTACATGTATTATTATATTTAGCATAAATTATTCTACAATTAAAAAAATGTTTTGCATTTATCGTTAACTATAAGATGTGTAGAATATTATTTATTTATTACTCTTTATTGTAAATAAAAAGAACTCTGAGATGAAAATTAAGAGATAACGTTGAAATGTCTGAAACATCTCACGCGAGTAATTACATTTAAAAAAAACCATATCAGGAATATAGGATTAATAAACGTAATAGACTTATTTTAATAATTCACGATCTCATCATGTCTCCCTCGAATTCCAACAGCGAAAAGCCACTAATTCTGCCTCTGTAAAATATTTCGACTGACTCAAGTAGTCTTTTCAAAAACACTTGCAGCTTTCAAAACATTAACCCATTTGATCATCGAGCATAGACATTGGGCATACCGTGGAATATGGCCGCGCAAACTGACAAGCTCCCGCAGCTCGAGTGCACTTGGTTAAAATTATTCACCTCTCCGTGTCGGGGGTAGCTCGGTCATGGTAGGGTGGAGCTACCGCTCTGGCTTCCGTCGCTGCACTACTGACAGTATGGACGGATAAGTGTATTCAACAACACGCAAATCGGTATAAAGGCGACATGTTTAATTTGCCGTGAAGAAGCGAATATACATGAACGACTTAACAGCCACACACATCTCTTTTACTACGCGTTAAAAACACCTAATGCAAGACAGATAATTGCATACGTGCACGTATTACAATGCACAGATTACATGCGAGAATTATGTTACACAATTATGAACCAAAATAATGAAGGTTTAGGAATTATCGTTTAAAGGATAGGCAGATAAATAGAATCGTTATTTATTATACGCTCTGAGACAGTGTCTTCAAATACTAGGGAAAATAATGAAAGAGAACGAGAAGAAGGAGAAAAAAAATGTTTTAAAAAAACAATATTAAAATAATTCAATAAAAAAATAATATTTTTAAAAATGTTATTTAAAAATATATATAAATAACAATAATTTTTTATTGTAACTCGATTTACTGGATTGCTGTATTAGTTTCAAATAATCGTATTTGAGAGCTTCAATTGAACTTATATTTAATCCTATGGAATCTGTTCCCATTACAACGAAATAACAAACATGCTAAAACCGATAATTTTCGGATTACCTTTCGTTTTCAACTATAGAAATAAGCTAATTAACATTAAACGGAAATTCAAATAATTTCATATAATATCATGAAATGCGTGTAAGTTATTCATTTTTCTTTTCCATCAGATTAACGGAATTAATTGTAATTCATCATCAATTATCGTTAACTCTAAAATTGTACATTAGTTATTAAATGATCTGTTATTAAAACGATTATTACATTATCATGACAATATTATGTTCGCTTGACTGATTATAACAAATACATTTACAAACATCGATGTACAGTACATGCCCATCGATGGCACAATAGTTAAGAATTTGAGACCCAACAATCCATACACAAACACAAAGGTAACCAACTAATAAATCGCATGTATAGTCTAAAATTGATCAAACAGGATTTTGATTTAGTCTACCCAATTAATCACTGGATTATAATGGTACCAATAGCGCCAGAAAATCATCCTAACATCATGTTGCAAACGCAACGCGTATGGAATTTGTAAAACGCATTCGTAATAGTATTAACGACGTACAGGTAAGCACCGATCACTCGAAGCGGCAGTAAGTGAAATGGTGGGCGTATTGAAATATCGCTCGTTATCGACTGTCCGGCGTAATATCCTGGAATTATTACGGTTCGCTCGTCATTAGCGACGTTCTCTAGCCGATATATAGTCATCGTAATTTATTGGCAACAAACTGGCCAACTGCAATATTTTCTCGAAACGCCTCGTTTTCAAACACGCATATGTAACGAACTATCCAACAGAAATACGCAATAACGATAATGTGTTATCGAAATTGTTTGGTATGTTTTATCAATTAACACTAAACTTATGTAAATTTTCATAATAAAGTATTCAGAAAAAATATAATATTTTATAGGCAATTGATTTATATTTAATTTAGGAGCCATAAAATTATTTTTATTTTAAATATTATATATCAGATTTTATATCTTGTATAAAATAGATTTTTGAGCAAAATAAATTTGAACAAAAATTAATTTCTTTAAAAAAGAAACTCTAATAAATTCACTAAAAATAGTTATGTAAAGACAAGTTTTTCTCATCTTGAGCTTTTTCCATTTTCTGCGTTTGCGAATTATGCAACATTTCAGCTATTAGCAAGATAGCCTAAATTTTTAAAAGTTCAATACTTGAGAAGTGATATTTCTATTGAGGAAGTTCTCGTGTTGAAATATAAAACAAGTCTATAATATATATGTAATACAAAAATTAATGATATCAATATCTAGAAAAAATTTCATTATACCATTTTGAAGATATTTAATTCTAAATTTACAGAATTTTACATTACAAGTTGAAGGTATAACCTTATTCTGTTATTCTCTTTTAAATTGAGACACTTGCGTATAAGGCAGCAATTTAAAAATCGTTATAATTATAGATTAAACATTTAAGTTTGCTCTCCTAAAGTTTCATTTAAACTAACCGTTAGAAATTTGTGAAGAAATTTATTCTTCAAAAGCTAGAATATATGTCGAATGGACGATGCGTGTATACCAAATGAGTATACAACTTTTATTTTGTCATTTTTTAAATATTAATAACATATAAAATTAACAATAATTATGTATAATTATGTATAAAACATTATTAGTAATCTTTTTACTTTAATTGTTTTACATATTATTATATGAAACTGTCTATTGATTAGGAAATAGCGCAAGAACCTCCTTAATTTAAACAACTTTTAATAGTTGATACGATATTGTTTTCTCAATCATTCTTTTTGTTAAAGACGATTTAGTCTACCGCACTCTCTCCAGCAATACAAAAGTCATAAATTGAAAATTCCTTTTTAATGAATTAGGTCGACGTATCGAAAAGCGCAATAACACTCTTTCGCCTCAAAGATCCCGTTATAACTTCTGTCATCTCGTAAATCATTGTGTCGCTACTGAAATCCCGTTCTTTTGATTTATATCACGTAGATTCGAAATTTCACACACATGGTCTGTATACACACAGGGAATTAGCGGTGGTATGACAGCTCGAGAGCGGAAGCCAATATCGCGCGAGAGTGAAGATCCGACAGATATGGGATTGTCGGCAATTTGTAGGGCTGTGAGCTCCAAGTAAATCGGGTAAAGAGGATCGAAGGTATAAACGGCAAGAGAGCGGAAGTAGAAGGAAAGAATGAGGCATGAAGGACTGAGCGAGAGAAGGACTGTGGGCGGAGGATGACCGGTATAAAGCCACCGTTTTCAGTAGGTTACTCACGTTCCAACATTATTTAGAGCTCGAATACCGAGGACCGATGTGTTCCCGAGGAAAATCGTCTTTCGGGAGGCCAGGAAGACGTATTTCCACCTCAACGCCAAGATAGTGGATTCATTTGAAACTTGAAAATCCCCGCCATCGGGCGAAACGAACCGGATGTCGTGCCTAGACTGTTAAGAAGAAACTTCAACTTCGCGAATTCCAACACCACGAAGCGCAGAGAACCCTCGTCTTATATATACTTACATATACATATATATCAATAAAATTTAAATGAGGATTACACACTATGCAGAAAGTTTAATGTATCCGCGTTAAAATCGCCGCGAAAGTGGCGAAGCATTCTTTTTACTCTCTTTTCGTCCCTGTTCAAATCGCGAACTTATCAGCGTGTTACAAGTTTTATCAATCTATAAATTTCACGATGGAGAGCATAGTGCTACTCTATTACAAGAGTATGCATTTTGCGTATGTGTATGCATCGCGTGTAACGATGTAATGAAGTAAAAATCGACACACTCTTCTTGCCTCAACTTGCTCCTTCTTGCCTCAATTCCTATCCTCCTGACTCACTTTCCTCTCACGCTCCACATTAATGTGCCCACATGTAAGTACGCATACATCTAATATGTATATGAGACATCTACAAGCATGTGATAAGGGTATATGTACATCCGGTCTACCTGCATAGAAATTATGCAAAGCAGCGCTATGCAGTAGAGAATAAGAGGTACATGGAGCTGAGCGTCGGCGTCGGACGGGAAACTGTGGAGACGCGCTAAAAGGAAAAACTCCTGAGAGGAGAAAATGAGAGAGTTGTTCACGAAAGCGAGCGTTAGCCGGGGAAAGAGAAAGAGGAATAAAAAAAGAATAGCGAAAAATAAATGGATAACGGAAGTGTATGAGCTGCAAGTTGCGATTGTCGAGTGAGTCAATTTTCCGTGATGCAACATGTCGCTGTGGTTATCCGATCCATGTATTGACATACCTTACGGAGAGTGTGTAAGGAAAGGTGCAAAGAGACGAGGAAGTTTCACCGCGACCGCATCAAAATCGTGTTTATGCATGAAAATGTTGCAACTCGTTGATGATCTTCGTTAGCATAATGTTGGAAGTACAATGTACGCTCCGGATGACATAAGGGAACATGTTTAAACTGAAATCTCGTATTTATTATTACAGTGTTTTCGTATTACAACTTGAATCATTCTAAAGGCGCACAATTCATATTCACATGGAAAGAGCGATTTGGCTAAAATATGTAAAAATTAGGTAGATACAGATCTAAAAATAATTTTGTTGTCAAAATAATTATGCAGGAAACGCAATAATGCAAAAAATTTTGACTTTCTAGCAATCTGTGAGCGTCCTAAATAATTATTTTTTCCAACTTTCAAATATGTATCTAATTAAATTTATAGATACTTTACAACAAAATCTTTCTCTCCGAGTAGTCCTCTTAAAAATCGATCTTTGCAGAACAACAAGTCATTATGATATCAAAATGATGTCAAAATAACTCTAAAATTATCATTAAAAGTCATTTTGACGTTATCGTGACTTGTTGTTCTGCTTGGAGAATGTTATTTCTATAAACAAATTATTGAGATTGGAACTAATAAAAGAAACTCGGAAGAGCAGAATTTTTCAAGGAACACGTTTGCTTATATATTAAATAACGTATTAATTCGCTTTTCTAATTTGTTTTGTCACTATACTGGAAGTAGCGCCACTGCTTATATACAAGCATAGCTCCGCCTACGGGGCACATATCGCATGTGCATTTGCACCAGAGTGCAAGAACCGCATTCGGACTACAAACTTTGATTACAATTAACAGCAGCATTGAACAGCCCCGCAATTGACACGTCGTGTTACCAGGTTGTTTCGAGACTCAATAATGATGCTCGGGGTTTCAATTTCGTGTCCTTATTTGCTTAAGAGCACCACTCTATTCGACAAAACGAGTAACAGTATGAATAGAGCATTGCAGAATCTACCTTCTTTGTATTTTATTTCGTCTTGTTTTGCAATAAATAATAAAAACACTTTCTGTGAATAAATGGACTCGCATCTTTTATATTATCACAGAAAAAATACCATACATATGTATTGACAAATATATATAACAAATATATACAAATAAATACAAATATTTTTCATTTTATATAACATTTTTATTTTTAAGAGTAAATTTACAAAAGATGTATATCAATATTTGCTCTGAAAATACTAAAATATCCTCCTACATAAAAGATATTTCGGTATACAATATTTTGATAAAATAAAAAGATTATTTGTTACATAATAACTGAAATTTTTTGTATGAAATGAAATAACAATCGTTAACGGACAATTCAGAAAAAAAGCAATTTATCATTTATCTCAATGCGATGTTATATTCTTTTCTAATTAGTATAACAATTAAAATGTTTTCTAATTAGTATATTCTTCTTCACAAAATTATTTATTCTGCATCTGTCGATTAAAGATAATAGACATTAAATATACAAGATGAAGCAGTAACTCTGTCCATCCTGTATTGTATTATATTTAGTATTTAGACAACTTTTTCGTGCGTTGGTAATTCAATAAGATCAAAGATTATAACGATTTATTCTTGCCAAGCAATAAAAATCAAATGCTATTAATTTTTACCTTATTAATTTGCATCGTTTCAAATGTAATGAAAATATATAGGTGTAGTAAAAAGAAATCCATTCTTTTTCCATTCAATTTCATGCAAAAATAATAGATTTCTTTTTACTACACCTAATATAACATATGATTACATGACTCTTTAATTTTTCAACAAATCAATAATAATCTCAATAATTTATGGTAGAGATTTTCGAAAGTTTTATGAGTACGTATATGAGTATCTTTTCTCTGTTTTTTTTCCTTTTAGACTTCCAATTTTATTTTATGATCGATTCATTATATAGTTCGAGAATTCATTATGCAATTTAATTAACAATAATAATACAAAAATAATTGAAAAATTATATAATAAAATAAAAATATCTATATAAAAAAGGAAATATATCCCTCTTGAAATCTATTACTGTATATACACGTATGTATAATATATATATATATATATATATATATATATACCTATACATATCATAATATACGCGAAATGTTGTAGTCAATTTCTCAATATGCGAAATTGGGTAGTCAATTTCTTTCTACTTGTTTTTACTTCGATGCTTGTTTCACCAAAAAAAAGCTATTTTCTTTCTTATAAAAATATGAAAACAATTTTTCTTTTTATTGTTAGAGTACTGGTATTGAATTATAATATCAATTTTTTTTCAGAATTTATCATAATCCTGTATCAAATTATAGAAACAAATTTCATTTATTCTATGTATTTTATTTAGATTATATTTACATAATATGAGATTTAGTCTTTTTCATATTATGTGAAAATACATTGTCTATTTTAATTTAATTACAAATTTAATAACATACTTTATACATATGTAACTTAATTAATTAAATATATGATGCAGGACATAATAATTTTACACGTATTTATTTTTACAGTTCGTAGTGCAATTAATTACACAGGCCCACAAAAAAAATACCCTGTGTTGAGGTGAAGACCCAGCTATTCTTATGTAAATATAAAAATAAGACCATCCAGGGTAAATGCTCAATCTAGAATGAAAAAATGAGTCAAAAATGGAGAAAAATGGATCATTTTTTCGCTCTAGATTAAAAATTTACCTTGGTCTTATTTTGATGTCAGATTCATATTTAGCGACTCATAATGCATAAGAATAGCTGGGTCTCCACCCCAGCACAGAGTATTTTTTTTTGTAGGCCTATGTTATTATTAATGTATTTTCTTGTTACAGTTTGAGTGTTAAATCAGAATTATGAAAAATCCAAACTAACAATATGTCTGTTCAAAGACTTATATCAAGTAATATGTACCGTTATATGTACAAAGGTAAGCTATGTATAATGTTAAAGCGTGTTGATTGCATGATGGTAATTACATAATTTCCTAAGCAAACGATTCCTGCACCTAATTAAGTATAAGTCTGGCAAGTACATTAAACCTCGGATTTGATCTAAACTATTTGAGAAATTTTAATAATTTTAAAGCTATCAGATATTATTGTTAAACTGTATATTATTTCTCATTGAAAAAAACCTTAAGATTTTATCAAAGAAAAAAAAATATTTCAATTTATTAATAAAAAAACCTATAATTTTTTATGCCTTTTTCTACAAAAATATAAAAATTTAATTGATAATATAAATTTAATCTTAATAATTAGGTTTAATCTATTTAAAATTAAATAAAATAAAAAGTTATATTATTTATTATAATATTAGGTGTGGGAAAAAGTTCGTGGCGTTTTTTAAATGCCATCTAATGGGAAAAACGCCCCGAACTTTTTCCCACACCTAATACTTATTTCTAATTTGTTATATGTCTTCCAAAAGATTTTCCGCTAGATTTGAATAAAGTTTACTCTTTTAAAATCCTATATATAAATCTTATAAATAAATTAATTAAATCACTTATAATTATGCTTTCAAAATATAACGAATGATTGATCTACAATGTTGACAGGACACAGAACAGATTGGAATACACAGTTTGTAGCGAATAGTAAGGGAAAGGGCAACCGGAATCGGAGTAATCTCGAACATCAATATTGGCGTTAAGCTTTAGACATTGAGCTTGATTAGCGAGGCGACGTATATGCATTCCTCGCATGTATATATCAAACCGCCAATGAAACGTATTACATTAACATGATATCTCGCGATTCCTGAACTATTTCCGGTTCTCTTCTTTGAGAAAATGTGATCATTAATAACATGTTAATATTTAAACTATCTCTCATATAAATGAAAGAAAATCTAAGAGCACAGTGCAAAATAACATATTCGAACGATTGTGTTTTCAACTAAATTGTCAATAATACTTTCAGTATATTTCATCATTGAAGATTCGTACTGAAAATGTAAAATATATCGATTTACTCACTAACCTCACTACAAAATCAATTTATGAATTGAGCAAGACACAAAAATTGATAGTTTAAAAATTGTGAGAGTTTCCCGAAATATTGCGGTTCCAATTTCATGATTAGATGTAAGTATAACGTGCGATGTACTGCAGTGACATAAACAATGAATTTTGTTATCGCGTCAAGATTCTTACTCGCAATCCTCAATGATATTCTTACTAGTTGACAGAAGGAATTCACCGAATAGATATGTTTTGGAATATGTTTTGATAAAGCACACAATTACATTCTATGCCAGAGTACCTTTGAAATATCCTGTCAGCGCACGTCGGTTTCGCTTCTCATATTGAATGTAGATATACTTGCATGCGGTTTGCAAGCTCCAAGCCTTAGGGCCCATTCTTGAGAGATTTGAAGCACATTCTGTACGTTCGTCTTCCTTGTAAACCATAGTAAATTCGCTAGTCCGCTGAGATGTGGATTGCGGAAAATAGCTTCTAACATAATAATCGTATGACAAAGCTCTCACAAAGTAATGGTTTGCGGGCGCAGATCCAGAAATAGAAGAATGTTAAATTTCTTGAGAGTTTTATATATA
>Ga0157364_1007449_pt1 | contig 11325 bp, 2 predicted proteins | sample AttsexASBM2_FD_111476 | JGI IMG/M metagenome (GOLD analysis project Ga0157364, IMG submission 111476) | Fungus gardens microbial communities from leaf cutter ant in Ribeirão Preto, State of São Paulo, Brazil - Atta sexdens ASBM2 | ecosystem: Host-associated > Fungi > Mycelium > Unclassified ...
TATTGATTTGCGGGCAACAAATCGAAGTTGTTTCTCAACTTTTACGTAAAATAATAAATTTACATAATTACAGAAAGAAATAATTATTTGTTTTTTTTCGACGAGGAATTCGAAGAAACATTGAATCTAAGCGTGGCTACTATAATAATCCAATAGCTACTTTAGATTTCAGTTTCTTACATCCTAGCATTATTATAATATACAACTTATGTTACACGACATTATTAACTGTTGCTAAAAAGCAAGAGCTTAATATTCAGGAAAATTAGATTATCATAACTCCTAGTAAAAATCGTTATTCATCAAAAATACTGTAAGGAAAGGAATTCTTCCCAAGATTTTGGAGAATCTATTGACGACTAGAAAAAAAGCAGAAGCAGAATTAAAACAAGAAACGGAAAGAACCTTTGAAGCAAAAAGTACTCGATAGCAGGCAATATGCCTTGAAAGTGTCGGCGAACTCCATATATGGCTTCACAGGTGCGCAGATGGGAAAATTACCATGCTTGGAAATATTTGCTGTATATATACATATATAATTTGTTGTATATATATATAAGTTCTTGATATTCTCAAAACATATTCAATGAAAAGAACATTGTAAAATATATCATAAAAAGTACAGAATATTCATAATAAATATAATTTAATAAATTACAAAGTGTTACAGCTTATTACTATGGTAGACCAAACAAAGCAAAAAGTGGAGGATCACTTTCGGATAGAAAATTGATACGAAAATGATAGTCATATATGGTGACACTGATTCCGTAATAGTTAAGTTTGTCGTAAAAAATATAAAAGATGCAATGAAACCGGTAAAGAAGCATTACGTGACATTTAAATTCATTAAGCCTATAAAGCTGGACTTCGAAAAAGTTTATTTTCAATAAAAGAAATAATATAGAGTATGCATTTCTAGTAATTTTCTGTTATATTACTTTAATTTGAGCAATGTAAAAAAAAAGTTTTTTTAACGTTTTTTTTCAGTCATATTTCTTTACGTCTTTTTTTTATTGTATTCATATTTTTACAATTTATTATTATAATAATATAATTATAAAATAAAATGTTTTTATCTTTATATTAATAAAATTTATAAAATATTAAAATATTATATATAAAATAAGATAATAACAAGATAATAAAAATAAGAGAACAAATATATAAAAATATTTATTAGTTTCACTCATTTTTTAATTAAATTAATTACTCAACTAATTAAATTAATTACTAAACGATGAATAATTATATTCAGAATCAATCAAAAAAGGAATGCAATAGCAATTGGTAAATGAATTCATTGATCTATTTTTGTCAAATTGAGCAATTTATGTTTATATATTACTAGCATGACTGCATCATGTTTTCATTAAGTTAACATGAAAAATATATTGTCTTTAGCAATATACCTAATTTTTCTTTTTTAAATGAGATATACAATTTCTTAAGAATATGTTTTCTATTTGATACAATTTTTGGGATATGATTTTTATTAATAGCAATAATAATATTTATATTTTATGTATTTATATATATATATATATATCATATAGATCTAATGATATTTGTACAGAAAAGATTAAAATGGTAAAATCTTATTACTGCTAAATAATTTTTTTTTTAAATATTTTGTCTTATTGAAATTTGAATTTAATGTATAAATAAGAAATTTGATGCAACTTGCTATTCGCTTTTACATATATTTGCATAATAAGAGAGAGGAATACGGAACTATGTGTGAATAGAGGGAAATTATTAATAAAATACATAAGTGTAAATTTTCCAAAATTTTTTTACTAAAGAAACATATATTTCAGTAACGAACACACACGGACAAATCAGTGGTCGAACTAAATCATACAAGATTAGGTACTTCGCTATTTCTTCTTTGCCTCTAGAAGGTTACAATGCTTTGGTTATCTTTTTTTTTTGTTTTGAATATATTATAGGATATTTACGGAGATATAATTAGTGTTCCTCTCTTTCGGCTTTTTAAGCACTGAATTACTTTATATCAAGCGGTTCGAAGTTCCCCGTTATTTGCTCATGATCATTGTCCAACCGATCGATCACGCGATCAATCGACGGAACGCGTCCGTTTACGCTATTTCTAATCGGTATACAATAATTTGCTATCTCTATCGAGTCCATCTGTCGAGACGCATTTCGATCGCGATCGCGCGATTTTCGAACGGCCTACCTGTCGCTTTGTCGCAAAAGTTAATTCGTATTGTTGTGCTTATTGCGAATTTCCATATTTCACATGTTCTCCGCGAAATTAAATATATATTTTTTTAAAAAAATCTTTACTAAACGATAAAATTTTTTTTTTTATTCAATGCTTTTTCGAATAATTTATTGCAAAATGTTTTACATAGCCTTTTTGTTCAATTTTACAAAATAAAGCATAGACATAATTCAAATGTGAATTAATTATCATTAATTATTTTCATTAATTAATACTTGTGCATTGCTCAAGATATATATATATTGAAATCTAACTTGAATCACCGGTCTTATTCGATAAATGTCTTATTTTTGGGAATCATTTAAAAAAATTATATAAGAAATAAGCGACAGCACAAGAAAAAATATCAGGGTAGTCAGAGATTCAAATCGAGATTTGGATTTTTTTCTATATTGATAGACTTCTGTTTTTTCATCCTAGCCACATAGCCCTGATAGCTTCTCTGTTGTGCATATTTCCTCTAAATTTTTTACAATTATGTATAAAATAATTTTTATAATTATAAACGAATTATAATTAAGTAAAAGAGTTAAATATTATGTAACCGTTTATATATTTTAATTGAGATGTTACTAATTTTACTTTTTATAGAATAAATTATAGATTTACCTAGAGAAAGATTCTTATTGTGCAACATAAATTCATCTGTTTAAATGATGTCTACAATGAGATTTTTTAAGACGTAAAACTTAAGCTTTAAGACTTAAGTTATAAAAAATTGACCAACATCACAGTCGGAATGTGAGGAAAACTATCGACTATTTTTTGTGGCTTAAAGCTTAAAACTTAAGTTCTATGCCTTAAAAAGGCATTATAGACGCCGCTTTATATATAAAAATATGCTTTGTGCCATGTGACATACTTCAATTTTATTTTTTTTAACTAGATATCAGGACTAATATTGACATACGTACTTCTGATTAAACTGTCACAATGGCACATTCATGATTAAAATAGTAAGAATAACAGATTTTGAGTTTCGAGAGGTATTCACAGAATTTGAATAAATATTATTCGCAGAATTTTTAAATCGAAGTGTATAGAGAATTGGAAAAGTGGAAATTCGCTAATAAAAAAAAGCTTTTCAAGCACTTGTACAATATCGTTGAAAAACCGTTGGCAATGTGACACGTCCTGCTGGCAGCGGACGGTCGAATATGTGGACGAGCACTACTCGTTCGTCTTTCTCGAACGACGCGCAATTGTAAAATCGATCAGTAATATTCTCGCGGATGTTAAAAACTGTATGAAAGTGTGTAGGTACATGAATTTGTGATGCTAGTCCAACGGCAGTCTATGATTTGTATCCTGCTTCATTTATTATTACACACACGATGATATGCGCGGATATGATAAGTAAATATCTTGATATGGCAAGTAAATAACAGTAATGCACGTACTTAAACTAATACGTTTCTCAAGTCTATCGACTGCGATGGTCGCATTCTTTTCTTTCGGCATTTCTCGTCGATCTCTTGCTTAATTGACGGCGATCTGCATAAGAGCGCTGGCATGACACACTGTGTCATTTTGTGCAATATCAAATAGAAGATTTGTTAAATAACTTTTACGATATCATTTAATAAGCTTGTCGATATCGCGCATTTATTCTGTACGCTGCGATAAGCTCTTGTATATTTATCGGCGTAATGTCGACTTAAGAATTATTTTTATTGCATTTTATTAGACGAGATCTCGCGATTTACGAAAATTAAGATCGATAAATTCAGATGAAAGAATTAAATTACGCAATGAGAATTTATAAAATTGTAATAGAAATTTATTAAATCTTCCGATTGCTTAAAGCTCCTGTGCAGCAATAAATAAATAAGAAAAGATAAGATTGTTAAAGAGTAATAAAATAACAATTCGGTGCAGATTTGTACTTTAACGAGAGTTTTTCCTTCGTAATTATAATTTTATGCTGCATAATTCGGAAGTGGAATGCGCAGAAATCATAGCGCAATTATTCTTTTCCTTCAATTGTACGCTTCTTATCAGGAGTATCGAAATCTAGCTTATGAAACGATTTGCAAGCATATTAACACATGATATGGAATGAAATATTCTCTATTGAGTTCTTCTTATTCGCATCTGATTCGGGATCTCGTAAAATTGTGATGAAATTCGCGCAAAAGCTTCGCTTATCGCCGTTTCTTTTTGTAGAATCGGGAAATAATATTTCTCTCTTGTGTTACACGTCGATTGCGAACCGCTCTTGAGATAAATACACACGCGAGCCATCGCTCTTTCTCTTCCTCTTTCTCTCTTTCTCCCTTTCTCTCTCAAGTCGCATACGTACAAGCACACGAAACATATGCACACCAGTACACGCGATCTTATTTATTTCGTACTAATATTATAATCGAGAATCCTCGACAAATGCTACAGATACAAACTAGAGAGCATAAGATGTAACGTCGGTATGCGTGTACAGATTGCTGCAAAAGATAGGCTCTACAGAGTTCACAGTGAGTCTGTTTTACTCGATAGGACATTAAAGTTTAACAATAAACGTCTCAAAATTTTTTTGCAAGCAAAAGTATAAAAATATAAATCGTATTTTGTATCGATATTATTCGGATAGATAAACTTGACAGAGAAATTCTGTCCTTTCTTTTGATTCTTGAAATTGTCTGAAAGGTTTTTCCTAGATTCTGAGATTACGAATCATCACATTCTGAAATTCTTGGATCCTATCTCGGATCTCTGCATCTTTAGATTTTTAGATTTCTATCTCCATAATTTATCGAACTCCTTAATAAATTCTAAAGTGTCTGTAATGAAATTTCGAGGCATAAAATTTAAAATTTAAACCGTAAGAAATTAACCATTTATAGATTCGATTATTCTTTTCACATTCGACTGTGATTAATCAGTTTTTGATGGCTTTAGGTTTTAAGTTTAAATTTTATGTCTTAAAATCTCGTTGTAAACATTGCTTTAGTCGCGCGAAGTTATAGAATTTTTTATGTAGTTATTTGTAAATCTCTCGATAAATCTTGTCATTAAAGTAATATTTTCTTGACTGTGAATTCTGCGGAGGACAATTTTTGCGGCACATTTTCAAAAATGCGTCGAAGAATGCATCACTCCATACGCACCGCGGCTAAATATACAATATTCGATAAGAATAAGATTACACAGATACGTAATCATAGTAGTAAAAAGTAAAAACAGTATGAAAAATTATTGTATTGTTTCCCATTACTTATTGTTACGCCGCGTACTTATTGTTGTTCCGTACTCTCGAAGTTGCCAACGCGAGCTTGATTATAATTTTTTTTTTATTTTCTTTGTTCGTCTAATGAAGTGAATATATTTATGAAAAGTTATTCCTTTCCATCTAAGTAGATATTTTTTGTAGAAATAAAATATTACAAAATGATAGAATGTGACCAACGCGTTACAATAATTACTCGTAAATAGAAATCGCGTTATTAAATTTATAACATCTATTCTACATGTGTAAAATTTTTCAATTTTCATTCAAGCCAATTATATGCTGTTGTGAGTTAGATTATTTAATAGTTTATTTTTGTTATTTTTATTAATAAATATCATATACGCGATTTTTTTATTTTCCGATCTGGCGTTTGATCAATTCCGAGAGTGGAACGTCCAATTATAAGTACGAACACTATGATATCGTATTACATGTACGATGATCTCTACGATGGTCGATGTTCTCTGAGATGACAATACTATGATCAATTAATGATTAATAACAGACGATATATGTTCAATAGCAGCCTTTTCTAAAATGGAACTGAGATTTTCTGTTAATGAATTGTTTGATATGATGATATTATTATTTAAGTTTAAATTACATCAGGCATATTATCGAGTAAAATGTTTAGCAACAATGTGTATTGTTAAAGTTATCTTTAGCTACATTTAGTGCTCAGATCTTTTATGTTAAGAAATCATTTTTGTGCATGTTTTTTTATGTTTTTCCTTTGTCGAAATTTACTGTCAGTTGAGGATAATTATTACTTAATTAATATAAAAATAATAAAAGCTTAACCTGGTTTGTTGCCTAACGTAATATTTAGTTCGCGAATAAAGATTCAATCGAGAGGGTTGTAATTTAATTTATTTAGAGTCGACGTTCTCTTAACATGCTATTGTAGCAAAGAATTTAGGAGTGCTATGCTGAAGGCTTTTTTGATGGGAGTATTTCCATATTCTCGATGGCGATCGCGGTGAATGATTGAATGAATTCTGTTCATTATGATAGCTCGATTATCTTGCAGGCGGTTACTGAGATAAATCGTGTCCAAAATGATTTATATTATTGTCCGCTTATATGTCCTTTTTTTCGCTTTAGGTCATAAATGTTACCACACCTGTGAAAATACTCCCCTCGTACTAACTACTCACATTGCTAAAACTTTTGTTTCATCCGGATTTTATCACGCGTGTCTCGTGACAGTCAATCGTTTCGATTATCGATTTAGATATTCAGATAAAACATCTAACATTCGAAAGATTTTATCGAAGAGTGGAATCGAATTATCTGTTTCGAAAAGATCTGGCGATGCGTAAACCAACTTCTCGTTTAAAATCTCATAAGATGTGAAGATGTAGAGTAGAATAATTAATTTTAAAATTACCGTATGTGACCACATTCAAAATAGTTTGTAGTATTATTAATCGTCCAACGAAGATAATGATACTATTTCTTGACATGAATTGTAGAGATATAACGTGTAAAACCGGCTTTTACAAACCTCTGTGGGACAGATCTCTTCTTTACCAAGTGGTGCAATTGACAGAGACCGTTTTTATCCTCAATTTACACGCGTGTATTTCTGCATTTAGCAGAAATTCTGTTATTTAACAAATGTGTATCGAACATTGTTTGCTCTAATTTCGATTAATAAGAATTATAAATTTAATCAAATATTTAAGTAAACTTTATAAATAACTTCTATTACTTTTTTTCATAAATTTGACATATAATATCAAATTTGTAAAAATGTGTTAGTCACATACTTTACTCATTATTTTTTATCATTAGGACATTCTATGTTTCTTTCAAATACACGTACATATATTATGATCCAGTAGTTTATCTTATTAAAATGATAGAAATAATTAGTACTATGAAAATATTAATTAAAGAGAGTATAATACATCGCCTGATTCTATAGAGGAATTCTTATCCTGTTTCTTGTTATCTTATCTCGTATTATCACTATTATTATCGCTAATTTCTAAGGGCACAATCATACCATACGCTCAATATAAGTTCATTCGTTAACCCTTCTGCCTTTCCAACATCTGTCTATATTGTATAGATTTATCTAAGTTTTTTCTAAACTTTCAAGAAATACAAGCGCGTTGCGACATTCTATTCCCATTTTATGAATTTTTAATTAATAAATCTTTGCGCTATAACGAGCTTGAAAATCTAGTAAAAACGAAAAATTATCGGGGAATATATGCCATTTATTTATGCCATTTATTTAATATAAACAAATTTTAATACGGAATTTTCACAAGTCTTTAGTTAAAAATTATGATTAGAAACAGACAAAGTAAAGTATTTTTAATTATTCGTGATACGCGGTGTATTATAAATTAAAAAAAACAATCAGTATCTGCATCTGCATTATAATTATAGGCTCTTTCACCCTGCACTAATAGAAATGTGTATATTTATTAAAGATCTATACCTTCCCGTGGAATGTTTTACGGAATATCGCACGACGTTATGCAACAAGTTACATATATTATTATAATCATTTTATCCTATACATCTTTTACGCGAAATTTCACTACTAGATTTCTCTCGTATTTTCTAAATCGTTAGAAGACGAGTATTCTGGACATTCCCAAAATTGTTCCACTTTTAGCTTATTTCTTTAGTCTTTGCCTTTATATCAGGTATACGTACATTGATTTTGAAAGTACACACGGTATAAATGCGCTTCTCTCTCTATCTTTCTCTCAACAGAGATTCGACTATGCCGAATCAGAGCTTTATCAATTTATTGAGTCATGTGAATTGTTCTAAAAATTGTTTAATTATGATTGATAAAATTAAAGAATTTATATGTCAATTACTGTGATATGCAGAATGCGATATGGTATTTCAATTTGATATGCATATAAATATAAAATTATTTGCCTTTTGCACAATTGACGCTTTATCATCGCGGTTTGATCATTTTAAATTAAAATACATTCTGAAATTTTTTTCTTATAATCCCAGAACAATTATTTTTAATTGAGATGCTTATTCCAAGAAATATTAGACAAGAAATAAAAAGGTAAGTTCATTGGGCAGAGATTTTAAATATTTTGATTATTTGATAAGAGTTAGATTTCAGTTATTCTTTTTATTTCTTGCATATATTTCTATCGAACAATGTTTTCAATGCAGCATTGGAAATATATTACATTAATCGGCGCACGTATATTTGCTGGACGAGACACTTTGACATATATTCACGCCAATCTCTTCCGCACTTTTGCATCGAATTTAATAACTTGATAATAACGCACATTTACGATTTCTCCACGAAGAAATATATCATTCGTATTAAATTCTTACTAACATATGTGTTAAAAATTCTTGTTATTTCTTTTTCATTGTAAAACACTCTTCCATTGATCTCGCGTGCATCGTAATTAAAACGACTAATGGAAGAGATTAAAAAAAAGTCAATAAAATTTTCCAGCTATTTAATAAACATATTAAAAAAATTAAAATATACCTCCGAAAATTTCCTAAAGTCTTTTAGATAGATATGCTACAGGTTAATTGTCGCTAATCATTCACGAGTATCTAACAGTTCACTGTGAGCTGTCAAATTAAGACTCTAATTGTATAAGATGTCTCTTTCTCAGACTTAAATTTTCACTAATATCTCGTACATTTCCTCTTTCACTGTCCTGATCATGGCAGTTTAGCTAGCTTACGTGTGTCCGAATCCGACAATCGGAATTTCTTACCTACTCGCTTATTCTAATCATGAATCTTCGAACCACAAAGGACAGCGAAATCTGTCTATTCGCATTTATGGAGCTCACACGATTTGGAAAAATTAATCTTTGAAAATTCAATTGTTATTACAGTATTTTAATACAGACGTTATTAATCGTAGCTATTGTTGATTATAATTGTAAGAAAAAAATAATATGCTCAATGTGAGTATACACCTTCAGTAATCGTGTGAGAAACCTTTTCTGTTTTTCGCATTCTTTCTTTCTCTCTCTCTTTCTCTTTCTCTCTCTCTCTCTCTCTCTCTCTCTTTCTTTCCTCTCCTTATTTTTCCTTTCGCACGTATATTATCGTCATTCGCTCATTTTCTCTAGTTTATATCATTTAAATCAACTCCGCATAATCCAGGCACACTTTTCTACTTTTCATCTTCAAACAAACTACGTTTCCGTGAATCCATTTCAGCTCAGTTGCCACAGAAGTGTTATCAAGTTTTATTAAAAGATTTTATATCTGAGATTAATTTGTCATTTACTTGCTAAACGTTATTTATAAACATCATTTCGTTGGTTTTATTTTATTATCCGATAAATTTTAAAATTGTATAATAATGAACTATGAATGGTAATAGCACTGAGCTGAAGAGGACAAACATGTCGAAAAAATAAGTATTATAATCTAAGAAATGATCTTGGTAACAAAGAACGTTGACCAATCGCACTCTTCTGATTTATAGTCTGTCGGCTCGATTCGTAAATGTCTCAATCGTGGCGGCGTTGATATGCATACTGATTAAATGTCACGTGAGATTCGCAAAAATTATATAAAAATTATTTGATGATTCAGTAAAAATGAAGACATTTTCGATATTTCACCATGCACATAAAATCGGCGACGTGTTCTGGATATGTTCGTCAAAGTATGAAATAGTACTGGCGAGTTACCTAATTTCTTCCTTGCAAAGATCGCATGCAGATCGTTATTATTGGTCACAGAGAGAGATCGATATAGTATAATCAAACTCGAATGGAGAAATGATAAATACATGCAATAGATATAATAAATTTGTACCTTATTTTGTAAAGTAAAACTGTTTGAGATATTCTACAAATAATTTTTAATTGGAATATATAATTATCATATTACTTTAATTACTCAATTTTTAATAATTATAACCAAAAATTATAACCAAAAATAATTTTCTGCTTCAAATTGAAGGTTCAAGATCTTATTATTATTTGTCGATCAAAGTTTCATTCAATTTATGTATATTCGAGTGTGATAAACGTAAATTATCAATCGATAATTTCGTCGTTCACTGTGACGTGAGTTATGCGCTAAAGTCACGAAACTAAAATTCTCATATGTTAATGATAAATTCTCTTATTTCTCTTTTATCTCTGCACTCCGTTCTCATCATTATAACTTCTACATATATATATATATATGCTTTTCCTTTTTCGCATTCGTAATCTATGGAAACGGCACAAAGCTGAACGGCTAATGGTAGATACAAGTATATTACAAGTACACGCTCGCGAAGTATCCGCCCGCTTTGTGCTCCCGCTTCGCCGACTGAGAAGCGGAGGAGGAAAGTGATTGTCCCCGTAGAAAGCTACACGAGGTACTAATATATAGTCGCTGAAGAAAGAATCTCTTGATTTATGATATCCAAAGAAATTGCAAGCACCAATTCCGAAGTGCTTTTTAGAACAAGCTTTTACTAGAGCGAATAAAATAATGATCGAAAAAAAAGTTGTCCGAACTTATTTGTAGATTTATTCATTGAAATATATGATATACCTATTTGCTCTTTAATTAAAAAGTTTCTTTTCATTATTTGAGAGAATGCAAGAAGTATTGTACGTATATCTAACATGCATATCCAATAAGAAGCTAATTAGATTTGGCTGCAGAGTTGACTGGAAAAATCATGATAAATTCCGGATTTTACTAATATCGGACTTTATTTGATGGAATAAATTAACAAAAACCATAAAAATGATTAATATGTAATTTTAAAGTAATATTTATGTTCTTTATGCAAAAAGATATTTTAAATATGCAAAAATACATTTTTAAAACAAGAAAACTTTGAAGATAAATATTATAAATATTATAA
>Ga0157364_1007450_pt1 | contig 11325 bp, 9 predicted proteins | sample AttsexASBM2_FD_111476 | JGI IMG/M metagenome (GOLD analysis project Ga0157364, IMG submission 111476) | Fungus gardens microbial communities from leaf cutter ant in Ribeirão Preto, State of São Paulo, Brazil - Atta sexdens ASBM2 | ecosystem: Host-associated > Fungi > Mycelium > Unclassified ...
TCTTGTGACTATGCCATCAAGTTGTGACTGATGTGACAGCGTGACTGATAACCCCTAACCTGAGTTGTTCTAAAAATAGAAAATTAAAAGAAAAAGAAAAGTAAAGTAAAATAAAAATGAAAAAGGAAAAATAAAATAAAGTTCATTATCAACGATCTTGACAGATATCATACCATATACATGTGCCCTGATATCACTCTTCTAGCCCCTTTTAGCCTACTCTAGCCAAGTCTAGGCCTATGACCTCACATCATGTGATATGTCATGTGACCACAGTCACGTGCCTCTTCATCATCTGAAAGAAAAAGAAAAAGAAAAAGAAAATCAAGAGAAAAGAAATATTAAATCAAGAAAAATAGATAAAAGTAAAAGAAAAATGTTAGTATTCAAGTGCACTATAACACTACTGATCATGAGCCATATGCTTACTAAGCAGAATGCTTTGCAACACTCCCCCTCACTGAAGACATATAGAAGCAGAAGTGAATGGGCTTAGAGTATTTCTAAGCCAAGAGATAGACAGAAGTGACTGAATAAGACTTAATCAAGATTTTTGGTCAGAATATCAGCAGGGTTCTTTTTTCCATCAATGTGATATGGTTTAACTTGTTCATCTTTAATTAGATCTCTTTTGTAGTGACAGTGAATATCAATATGTTTGGAGCACTTCTCTTATATAGGGTTAGTGTTATAATTCCTTAAAGTTAGAATAAGAACAAAATCTTAGATTGGATTGTCACAAGAGAACTCAATAAAAAACTCTGTACAGAATTGTCTATCTTATATACTCTATACTGATGGTCTACACTACAATCAGCCTACATCAAATAACCATATGTCTGCTTTAAGGTCAACATGTGTATAACATACTGTATAACATTATTTCTTTTAGAACCTTCTATTTTTTTCTATTGTAACATGTGATTTATGTGACAGTGACATCACATTAAACCCTAATCCTAGATTCAAAAATAGAAAATAAATAAAATAAAATAAAATAAACTAAGTCTAACTTTTACAATTCTAACATTATTTCTCCTTTAAGGTTTCTCCTCTGAAGAAACTGATTTCCATCCTTGCCAATTCCTCTCTAACTTCTTTAGGTATTCCTCTTTAAAATTTCTATCTCCATTCATATAACATCTTTGCCATATACTTTTCTAATAGTTTTCCTCTACTGAAATCTCTTTTCTCTACCATATCCATTTTTCTTGTTGTCTTACTTCTACACTCATCATTCCCTCAAACTCAGCCACTACTTTCTTTGCATTTTCTAAATCCTCCTCCCTTTCCCAAGAATTATGCTCTATTGTAAATCTCTTCCATTATACTAGATACTTTACTATTCCTTTTATTTTTCTTTTATTTAGAATTTTTTCCATCTCCTATTCTTCAATTCCCTCTATCTCCACTTGTTTTGCTTTTTCTATTTTTTGCTCCCCCACTTGCTCTTTATAACCTACTATCTGACTGACACTCACTACCAGATAAATTCCTATTGAGGTAGACAGCCATAATTTGACTACATTGGTGAATACCACTTCCTCAATAAAGTATGGACTAATATATCAATCCACCAGTTTACTTGCTAGTCTTTCTTTGAACACCAGGTCCTTTGTACTTAACATTATCCTGTCTTCTTTCTTCTATTTTTCAGTTTTCTTCCTTCTTCTATCTGCTTGTCACTTTATTTCTTCCTGTGTTCTCCTTAGAGCTGCTTCTGCTTCCTTCTGAACCTTTTTCATTCTTTGTACAAACTATGTTGCCTTCTCTACCTTTCCTTTTCTTTTAATATCTGCTCCCATTCTTAACTCTCTACCATAGTTTGCTATGAACAGAAATATCTTTGTTACCAAATGCATTTTGTTTTGACTGCAAATTCTGCCAAAGCTAACCATTCTGGCCAATATTTTTGTCTATGATCTACAAAGAACCTAAGATATTGTTCTAGCTCTTGATTCATTCATTCAGTTTGTTCATCTATTTGTAAATAGAATGTTATTGACAGTTTTGTTTCAACCCCTAATATTTTATTCAACTCCTTAGTTACTTCTGCTGCAAACTGTGATTCTCTATCTAACACCATGCTTTTAGACAATCTATACAACTTCCATATATTGTCTATAAACAACTGTACCAGTTCTTCCACCAATGTTCCTTTCATTGTTGCTACAAAATGTGTTATTTTGGACAACCTATCACAAACTACCAAAATTGCATTTTTTCTGGCTACTAACAGTAACTTGGTGATAAAATCAACTGTCAGATAAGTCTATAGCCTTTTTGGTATCTTGCTTGGCTTTATCTTTTCTACTAGCACTTTCATTCTATTTTCATCTGCTAACACATATTGCATTCTTCTACATATTTTCCCACATCTCTTGTTACTTCTGGTCACCAATAATTCTTTGTAACCAACTCTGTCATCTTCCATCTTCCTCCATATCCAACTACTGGTACATCATGATGTAACTAGATTATTTCTACTCTCAACTCCTCATCTTTTAGTACATATACTTTTCCTTTCTTTAATACCAAATCTCCTTTGATCTGCCATTTGTCTCCTTATAACACTTTTTCTACTATTTCTACTTCTAGTTCTTCTACTACTGCTTTGTCTAAACTATAAATCTATTTGTTCTTAATTAAAGTTTGATTATTATTGTCATTTTCTACACCTACTTTCTAGTCCAGTCTCCTATGAAGTCTATTTGCTTTTTCCATTTTTGTTTCTAGTATATGTTTTAAAGTAAAATTGAATTTTGACAGGTATAATGTCTAGTATACTTGTCTTCTATTTAATTTCTGTGCCTTCATGAAGTATTCTAAATTCTTATGGTCTGTCTAGATCTCAAACTTGAACTTGGCCCCTTCTAGTATATGTCTCTAGTTTTCTAATCTTCTTATAACAGTTAACATCTCTTTATCATAAATCTCATAGTTTCTCTTTATTTCATTTGGAGATTTTGAGAGGAAAGCTACCAGTCTCCATTTCCCATCTTTGCACTTCATAGATAAAACTTCTTTTGTTGCATAGTCTGATACATCAACTTCCATTCTTATTTTTTTTGTCTAAGTCTAATGCTGCTAATACCAGTTCTTTTGTAAACCTCTCCTTCAACTTCTAGAACACCTCCTCCTGCCTATCTGTTCATTTCCACTTCTAATCCTTTTTCACCATGTCATGCAATGGTCTGGTTATTACTACAAAATCCTTAATAAACCAGTGATAATAATTCACTAGTTCCAAAAACTTCTGTATGTCTTTAACTTCTTTCAGAGTTGGCCAATCCAATACATCTTTCACCTTTTCTTCCTCTATCTTGATTCCTTCTGGTTCTATTACTACTCCCAAGAATCCTACTTTCTGTATCTTTCACTTGTATTTTTTAGGTTTTATGTATAAGTTGTTCTTCACTAATCTTTTCACTACTTCTTCCACTATCTTATCATAACCTTTCTTCTCTTCTGTTCTTATCATGATGTCATCAATGAAACTTGCCACTTTTCTCATATTAATTAAGTCCCAAAAGATCTCATTCATCATTGTTTGAAATGTTGTTAGGAAATTTGTAAGTCCAAAGAATATCACTGTAGGTCCAAATACTTCTTCTGGAGTTGTGAATGTTACCTTTCACTCATCTCCCTCCTTTATCTGTATATTATTGGAACCCATCATAAGTCCAATTTTGTAAACAACTTCTTAGTATCTATATTTTCTATGATATCTGAGATAAGAAGTAGAGGATAATTGTTCTTAATAGTTTATTCATTAAGATATCTATATTCCTAGACCATATGTTTCTTGCTATCCTTCTTCCCTACAAAAAATACTAGTACTGTTTGTGATGACTTTGAAGGCCTGATATACCCTTTTCTTAATTATTCTTGAATGAACTCACACATCTTCTCCCTCTCTTCTCTTGACAATGAATACACTTTTCCTTTTCTTGATACAAAGCCTTTCTTAGTTTCTATTGTATGATCTTATAGTTTTTTTATTAGCATTCTTTTGCTTGCTTTCTTTCCAAAAACATATATTCACAGATGGAAATATTCAAGTACTAGCCTTTTTGCTTTCTCCACCAATTTTACTTCTTCTTCATCCCAAATTTTCCATTCCTCTGCTATTTTCTTCATTTCTGTTATCCTCTTCTTTTTCAGTCTCTTTCTTCTTTTCTTTTCTTCTTTCTTTTGTCTTTGCTATCCTAGTTTTCCTTGCTTTGGCCTCTACTGTTTTCCACACTTCTCTGGAAACCTTATCATCTTTACTTCTTCAGTCTTCCAATCAATCTTGGGATTATGATGAGCTAGCCATGACATTCCTAGAATCATACTTCACTTCTGTCCTCCAATTATATCTATTTCTGTCCTTTCTCTATATCCCTGACAATAAGTATTTACTTCTACTGTATGTTGAATAAGCCTTTCCTTATTAAAAGAACTGTCCATATTTCTTACATATATTAGTCTTTTGATTCTCTTCAGCTTAAACCCCTATTTTTTTGCAAACTCCAAACTCATCACTAATCCTGTTGTACCACTGTCTAATAATGCCTCTACTGTTACTCCTTTTTATGTGTCAATTCTTTCCAAGCCAATCTTCACTATTACTTCTCTTAACATGTCCCCATTATTTAGGTTGTAGTAGGATATATTATCCATTACTCTGCTGAGCATTGTGAACCTATTGTAGTTACAAGAGCTTAATTGAGGACTATTAAGCTCTCCTCTCTATTTAAATTGTTTTTTGCATTTAAATTGTCCTCATATTCAATCCTCCTCTCTTGGCCTACAATTATATACAAGGTGGCCAAATCCTTCACAACTATAACAATTTCTTCCTCTGTCAACATCTATCACATAAGGGTCCCTCCTCCTCCTTTTGATCCTTGTAGGAGATTCCTAACCACTACATTTGTCCTTTTTATCTCTTCCATTAGAGTAGGCTCTACTAGTACCCACTATATTTCTTGTTTTCTTGGCTATATCTGAGGAGGGAGAAGTCATGGTCTGAACCCTTCTTGATTTCTTTCTGTTTCTCCCTACTTTTGTCCTTGATTTCCATTCTTTCTCCTCCCTTTTAGTCATTCCTTCTCTCTTCTACTTTCTCTCCAATGCCTATCTAGGTTAGTAGTATGTTAATACTACTGTTCAATACTAGTTGGAGGCTTTTCTACCTCTATTAACTTCTACCTTATTACTCCATTCATTACTCTCTTGAATTCTTCCAATAATAGCCTCCCCTCATAACCACTTCCTCTTGTTGTTCTTCTAAACTCTTGCACAAATTCCTCCATTGTTCTTCCTTCTTGTTCCAGCCTTATTAATTCCACTACTTTTACTACTTTCTTGTCTTCTCCTCCAAATTCTTTTCTTACAACTGCTAAAAATTCTTCTACTGTTTCATACTCTAAATTTCCTGACTCCAAATCTTACAATATATTCTCCTTCCAAAAATCTGCTGATCCTTCCTGTATATATGACAAAATCCACTAAATTTGCTCCTCCATTATATCTTCCCTCATTCTCATTCTTAGAAATAACTTGTATGTTGTAATAAACTCTGAAACTTTTCCTAAAGCCCTATCAAACACTTGTAGCTTAGCTACTTTTATACTTACACTTATCCTAGGTGTTACAAACTCAAGACCTTAGAGTTGATCAAGAGAAAGAACCTTATATTAAGGTTAATACAAGAAAACTCGATAAAGAGCTCTGTACAAGATTGTTTACCTTATATACCTAGGACTCATGGTCCGTGCTAGCTATTTCTACCCTACCCTAAACAGCCATGTGTATACCTTAAGGCCAACATGCATTGTACATGTTGTATGACATTATTCTTCTAGAATTTTCTACCTCCTTCCATACATCTCATAACTTGTGACCATGTCATGTGATGTGACTGGTGTGTGATCTTCATCACTTTAACCCTAACCTTGGTTCTAAAAATAGAATAAAAATAAATCAAAAAGAAAATAGAAATGAAAAGGAAAATGAAAATAATTAGAGTCTACTATCTTCAGCTTTGACACTAGATACTATTGCTCCTTCTTATGCTGCCAACAGTACTTGGATCTGTATTTGTATTGCTACTAGATTATTTGTTTGTAATTTATAGAGCCACATTGACCCGTGTTATAATTGTGATATAAGGGGGGAGAGTCAATTAATGATGGTGATGATAGTGGTGATATTGGGAGTAAAGATATATAAAGTAGTAAAGAAAAGAAGTTGATGCTGGCCTCATTCTCAGACTCATATTCTAAGCTTGAAGCAATCTCAGTATATGTTAGTAAGATCTCTTCTTATCCTATCTTACACTCTTAAGCTACTGACTACTGCCTTAAGGAAAAGATAAAAAATTTTGGTCTAAGAAGATTGTTCTACTCTAGACAAAGTCTTAAGAACACTTGTTGTTCTCTTGCATATGCCAGTTACAAGAGAACTGATAGCATAGAGCTAATAGAAGAAGAATAGTATTGAACATGTCTATATAAGGCAATATGTCTAAATACACCAGTGGGCTTTGGTGCAATAGAATGGCTAAGCTTCCTTTGTCTAGCTAGTATACCCTTTGTGCTTAAGGCCCAGCAATTCTTTCTAACTAAAAGACTGGGTTATCTCTCAGTCAAAGATGATTAGAGAGTAAAGGGTTGAAAAAGCTTTGTGTTGAGCAGTTTCAGAAAAAAAGTTCGAGTTCTAATGTTATGATTCAAATTTCTTAGAGTTGGAATAAGAATAGAACCTTAAATTGGGTTATCATAAGAGAACTCAATAAAGTTCTAAGTACAACCTAGTCTACCTTATATATTACAAACTGTGGTCTGTATACATATTACAACTATCCTACTCTGAAGTACATATGCTTTCCATAAGACCAACATATTATTGCTATACTGTATAATGTCATTTCTTTCAGAACCTTCTCTATTTTATATGACTGTGTGATGTTATAGCTAATCCTAACCATAAATCCCAAATTAAGAAATGGATAAAAAAGAAAAGAAAAAGAAAGGACAAAGAAAAGACAAGAAATAAGAATGAGAATAAACCAAGTCCAATGTTCATGATTCTGACATAGAATGAATATTCTATCTTCTATAGGTAAATCAGTATAGCTAGCTATCACTAGTTACTTAGCATATCTTGTAAGAGAAGGGGGAATAGAGCAAATTTATTTTCTCTTAGCACAATATATAGTAGAGTCTTGTCTTATTCCTAAAAATCTTGGAGAAATTACTAAATTGCTAGCTAATATTCAAAAGAAGTGGCTTGAGTCTTGTTTTGAGAAGCTAAAATTGCTTAAAGACAAAAATATCTATAAAGTTGTGAACCTTCCTAAGAGACAAAAAGCAATTAAGAGTTGCTAGATATTCAACATTAAGTCTAATAGTTATTACAGATCTTGACTTGTTGTAAAAGAATTTTTTTAGGTTGAAAGAATTGACTTTAATAAAATATTCTCTCCAGTTGTCTGCTATGAGACTACATGCCCATTTTTAGCTGTTACTACCCCTGAAGATTGGAATATTCATAGTGTTGATGTAAAAACTGTCTATTTATATGGTAATCAGAATAAGAAAATTTGTATAGAATAGTTTAAGGTTTTAGACTACTTATAAGAGAACTGGCTTTTCCAAGACTTTTCTCTTTTATGTTTTTTGGCTAATCCATGTTCTATAATCTGTTCCTACATTCACACTTATTTGCTCATCTGATTTCCTATACTCTAAACTCCTTCAAGCTATATACTAATACTTTTAACTATCTGAACATGTCATTTAATTTTCTTTCTGGTACTCTTTTGCAATGCTCTATAGTTCTCTAAATTTTGCTAGTATTATCCACACATTTACTTTTCCACACTCTGGAAACACCTGCTAAATACTTTAGCTTTCTTCCAATTTGGTTTCTCTATTCTGAACTATTCCTAATTACTTAAATATCATTATTTATTGCTTATGTAAACAGAATTCTAACACATTAGAATAGACCTGTTATTATATAGAGTAGTTATCATTTTTAGAAATTCCTATTCTGTTCTCTTAGAATTTTCTGAAAATTTAAAGTACTTTGCTCTTCTGCTTAATTGCTTCAATACTACTTAACAAAGAAAAGAAAGTATAGCAACTCCACAGAATATTATATAGCCTTAAGCAAGCTAGCTTATCTTGGTAACAGATTATAACTAAGTCAATATTAGCCCTAGAATTTAAACCCAATACTAGTATGTATTACTTTATTAATAAAAAGACTAGAGAGCTTGTTATAACAATTGTGTATATTAATAATGTTTGCTTCATAGGTTCAAAATATTCTTTACCTCTCTTAAAGTTCAAGCAAAAATTTATAATAAAGTAGAAATACCATAACCTTAGAAAAACCAAAGAGTTTCTTAGGATATATATAAGTTATAGCCATAAGAATTAAAAGATCTTTATAGACCAATCTGAGTACTTGAAAAAAGTTCTAGCACACTTCAATATAGCAACCAATCCAACAAGTACTCTACTATTATTAGACTATATGTTTAAACTTAATAATAAGCAGTATGACTACAATTACTATCAAAAGTACTAACAAATAGTTGTGTCAGAGTTCAAGACAGTAGACTCTAACTATTTTATTTTTTCTTTTCTCATTTGTTATTTCCTTCTTTTTTATTTTTATTTTTGGGAACTTAGGGTTAGAGTTGATGTGATATCACAGTCACACATCAGTCACATGACAAGTTCACAGTCACATGTAAAAGTCTAGAAGGTTCTAGAATGATAATGTCATACAACATGTTTAACACATGGCTGTTTAGGGTAGGCTAGAAGTAATTAGCATGGACCATGGAGTTTTAGTATATAAGGTAGACAATCCTGTACAGAGTTTTCTATTGAGTTCTCTTGTATAAACCCTATACAAGATTCCTTTTCTTGATCCACTCTAAGGTCTTAAGATCATAACAAGTTGAATCTTTGATGTATCTAATAATTAGCTCATGTTCTGATATAGGATTTTCTGTAGTCAAACTTGCCCAACAGATGGCAAATACTTCAAATGAGCATTATCAAGCAAGATTGCATCTTTGCAGGTATTTGCTTGATACTTGTAAATATCAGATAGTCTATAATAGACTTAGCAATAAGTCTATTGTAACACACTCTGATTCAGACTAGATATAAGATTTAAAATCACATAAATATATGACTAGTTACTTTACTCTCATGCATTGCAAAGTAACATTCTGGATGAGCTGTCAGTAAAAAACAGTAGTACTATCTTTAACTGATATATAGCTCTTGTTGTAGTAACCACTAGTCACAAAGACTAATAGAGACACAAGCAATAAATCTCAAAGGCGGATATCGTTGTGGAAATTACAAGAGAACTCAATAAAGAGTCTCTGCTGAATTGCTATTCTATTTATATAAATTACAGGTGGTTCATGCTATCAATAATTAATCCTACCCTAAAGCCTATATGTTAGCCATGAGGTAGATATGCTGTTAATATGCTTCTTAATATTATCCTTCTCACCTTTTCTATCAGAGTCTAGGCCTATGACCTCATATCATGTGACATGTCATGTGACTGCAGTCATGTGCCTCTTCTTTGTCAAAAAACAAAAAGAAAAAGAAAATTAAAAGAAAATAAATATTAAATCAAGAAAAATAAATAAAAGAAAAAGAAAAAGATTTAGTGTTCAAGCACACTATAACAGCTCTTTCTAATTGTGACTGTCAGCTTGTTGAGATGAGAAACCTTCTCAATGAAATCAGTTTTAATGTTCCAACCCCTATATCTATGATAATAATTATGGCTCACTTTTCTAAAAATCTAACTGTTAGAATTGTAAAAGTTAGACTTAGTTTATTTTATCATTTTTAATTTATTTTTAATTTATTTTTAATTTTTGGATCTAGGATTATGATTTAATATAATGTAACTGTCACACTGTCACACAAATCACATATCACAATGGAAAATAGTAGAAGGTTCTAGAAGAAATAATATTATATAGTATGTTATATATATATTGATCTTAAGGTAGACACATGATTATTTAGAGTAGGCTAATTATAGTATAGACTATCAGTCTAGAGTAGGTAGACTATTTTGTACAGAGTTTTCTATTGAGTTCTCTTGTAATAATCCAATCTAAGGTTTTGTTCTTATTTTAACTCTAAGAAATTTGAATCATAACAGTGACTGTGATATATATAACCATGACTTTATGCTTTGTTACATGTGTGACATTACATCATACTCTCATCTAAGTCCAAAATAAAGAAAAGTAAAAATAAAAACTAAAAATAAAATAAAAAGAAAGAAAAATAGAATAAAGTCAAGTCCATTATTTACAACTCTGATAGATTGCTACTGTGGAGATCCTAATCATGTGGTTCATAAATATTTAGTTAAGTTAGATGTTTAACAATTAACAATAGAATAGTATGAGAAACTTATAAAGAATTTGAATAAATTAAAGAACTTGAAAATTTGTAAGCAATATGCTCTATATGAGAGAGATAGTAAGAATCAATTAAGTAGTTTAGATTTTGTATAAGATAACTAGTAATATATATACTTTAGTTATTAAATAATAGGTTTATATAATTCTAAGAATTATCACTATACAGATAAGATAAGATATCTCTTCTTTTTTGTTTTTATATTATACTATTTGGCTAAATACTATATAACATCTAAAGTTACATGTGATGTCTTCTTAGTCTTAATTCTAAGTGTTACAGCTTTGAACTTCCAATTGCAAATAACTAAGCTAAGTAAGTTTTCTTGGACTTATACTTTTTTATAGGACATTTAAGAACTGTTATAAATTACATACTTATACAAATAGCTGTCTATTTCCAGATTTCTAGTTATCTATAGCCAAATGTGGATAAAAATTGGTAGTAGTATAAAGCTAGTTACTCCTACCATTACTACTACTATCTATTATGAATTTGAACCTGCTATTTTTACCATTACTACAATACCTTGTAGTGATCTTGCTACCATTATATATACTACATATATACTATAGAGTACTATTATTCCTAAACTAACACCAATATTATCAGCCACAACTATTAGGACCACAAACTAAATAATCAATACCTATTTTAAGACCATTATTATATAATTAGCTCTCTCAAAAATTCTAGTTCTTAAAGTTAGAAATATAACTGTTAAAGTGATTACATAATAGGTACATATCTGTAAATTCTTCTTTATCTATAGAGAAATGCTAGCTACTAATCAAGTTAAACTAGCTACTACTACCTTTGTTAACTTAAAAACTCAACAGTGGTACTAAGTGAAAAA
>Ga0157364_1007451_pt1 | contig 11324 bp, 5 predicted proteins | sample AttsexASBM2_FD_111476 | JGI IMG/M metagenome (GOLD analysis project Ga0157364, IMG submission 111476) | Fungus gardens microbial communities from leaf cutter ant in Ribeirão Preto, State of São Paulo, Brazil - Atta sexdens ASBM2 | ecosystem: Host-associated > Fungi > Mycelium > Unclassified ...
ATACGAATAAAAAGAAAAAACGGTATTACATCGTATATTGATAACTGGTTGAAAATACAAAGACAAGAACATTTAACAAATTTATTTCATAATTTGTAAAATATTTCATGTCGATGATACTGACTTGTACACGCTGTAGTATTTGTTTTGGTATGCCAAACCAAAAAATCACTGCGTATCGTTCTCATTCACACAACGAATTTTGAGTTGATAGTTAACGCATATTCTATATCTCTTCGCATTACTCAGTGAAATGCCTATCAAGTATTAGAAGATATCAAACGCGATTATTTATTAAGAATTAATTACTATTAGCGTGCGCGCATTAATTACCTTCCACGGTTAATAATTACAAATGCGTTGATTATTTGAAAAAATAAATAGTTTGCACAATTTATTTTACAGAATCGAATCAATTGAATTTCTTTTACAGAATCGAACGGATGGGAATCATAAATTATTATTTTATCGCGATATTTATACAGACAATAATTTTTATAATGATTAGATTATCTTGCAATTAAATTTTTCTGTTATAATCGTTACTTATAATTTTTATATTGAAACAGGAAATTTGCTGCGAATCGAGTGATTTAAACAATAGAAAATGATACATTGATTGTTAATTAATAATACGTATATCTCGTTGAATTTGCACGTTTGAATATATTTCGACTTTATTTATAATCATACCATATCGCACAGTATTAACGATATTGAAATGGTGTTTAATTAATATGTACGATCGTAATTAGATCCTTATTTTAATATTTTTCAACCGCATGATATTGATTCAGCACGATTTATTAAAACCCCCTGTTTCACATTTCGTTCAAATTTATGAGAAGACATCGGCAAATCATAGAAACCTTCGTATTTTTTCTTTGCGTTATTTTTGTGATCGGATTATTTAAATCGGATTCCGTCACAACGAATAATAATAAAATGCGCGTTACAAATGTGACGTTATAAATGACATGCAAAATGTCCTGTAATTATTTTATTCTAGTAATTAATACGCGAATTAACCGTGTTTTCGCGAGTGTTATATTACACGAGTGTAATGTAATGAACGTTTTTGAAAGAAGGAAATGATTGAAAAGCATCATGGCAGAGCCAACCGTGTGGTATGTGGAAGTAAATTGTTATTTTTTATTTCATTTGCATAACAGTCCAATAATAATCTCTTCACTTATGTAATATTACGGAATATTTTATAAAAATTACATAATATTTTTCTTTTACGTGAAGAAATAATTGTTGCTTTTTTTTATAATCAACTGCATATAATTCGATTAATTTCTAATCATCAAAATGTAACTGTTGAATTATCTGTGATATTCATTGTTTTGATTCTTATTCCAAGATCATTTTAAACAATCTTAAAATGCTAATACAGTTTTGTAATTTATATATATATATATATATATATATATACCATCATATATAAGATTGTAAATCTTAAATACTTAAGCTGGTCTTAAATATAATCGACTATGAATTCCGGCCTATGAAATTTTATTGTGATTTCATCTTTACACTTTTTGTAAGATTTACTTAATAATTATAGATACAGGCTTTAAAGATGTAACGACATTCTTCACATTTTCACGGTGTCTGAAAAGATACATTTCGTTCGCAATCTGTCTTCAGTTCCAGCTAGGAAGGATGCGGAGATCAAAATGAGATACTCGCGGGAATTTAATATTTTTCGCATCCAGGCAACAGCCGTGAAGCGACAGCACTCGTCATCACCACAAAACTCCTTTCGCACAACTGCGTTTGTCGTCGTCGCGATGGTAGCGAAACGAGCGTCATACGTGCAAATTGAAACACGCTCCGCCAGTCTTAATTAAGTTGCTTGCAATCAGGCGATGCGAGCTCGCAACAGCCACTGACTACGTTTACACAGTCACCCTTAATCGGATTTAATATCATCCGAGTTAGAAACTAATCAATCACAGCCATTTCATTCTTCAGAGGAGGATTGGTCAGTTTTATAACTACAGTTATTAAACCCGATTAAGGATTTAAGCCATATAAATGTGATCACTATCACGACAAATATGACCGATACAGTTACCATTGGATCTCGAAAAGTGCATGCATATATTGAGCAGCCAGATATGTTGTAACTGCCTCAAGCTGCTGGCTCGATGACAACACATGAGTGGTTTTTTAAAGTGAAGGATACCGACTTTGATGCGACAACCACACTCGGAACCACCGGAAATATCAAACGCAGCGATCTCATTATCTACCTATCATATCTGCTTCGCTTTCATCATGCGAGATATAATTAAGCAAAGAGTCGACTCATTAAAATTGTCGCTTTATAATTATCATTACTCGCTTCTCAACGAGTGTCCTTTTCGTAACTCTCAGAGGTAAAGGGAAACGTTGCTCTTTGCGTTTGATGCATGTAATAACCGATTACACGTTTGTTTCTGATCATACCTGCGTAGATCACGTTAGTATCTAACAGTATGTTTAAGTAAAGTTCTTTTCCAATTAATGCTATTGTTTAATTTAAAATAATGTTTGTTTAATCCTTAATATACATGATGAGTCGCTATTCGTGTCCTAATTTTCATTACTTTTACAAAAATTATATTATTAAATGATTCTTACGTATATTTTAACATCTTTAGAAAATATTTATATTATTATGTATTTTAAAAAAAGTACATAAATATTATACTTGATGATTTGGTACTCCTAATATTTTAAAGAAAAGAAATGCACTGAACTTGAATGCTTAATCGTGTGTACTAAGAATGAATTCGATAAAATTATAAGCATTTAGTAAATATCGCGTCAAATATATTCAAAATCTCGAATTTATATAAAGTGAATCATACAGGACAGGAGGTCCAAGTTTCGTCTTTCATGTAACCGACTTGTTTTCGAGAGTCCGCAACCAGAGCGGAAATCCCCTCAACCACGCAATAGTCCGTCCAAATAACACACCCCGCACGTAGCTAAACCCTTAATTAGCCCCTTCCATAGTTTGCAAAATCACTCAAGAGTCGGATTAGTTCCGCGACACACCCGGCAACCTTAAAATGAGTTTCTACGGAAGTTGTAGGCGTGCCAGTAACCGATGGTAGGACCACCCGGTGTTCGCGCGGTCGTTTGCGTGCGCTTTCTAACCAGAAACCCCAAATAAAACCATGGATATATCTGTATGCGGGGTGCGTATCTGTCGCGGCTCGTGCTGATCGTGTCCTGCTAGCCTTTAGATTGCAAGGGCGGAGAATGAGAGGGTGAGAGGAGACAGAGGCAGGTGCTGATGGTAGGGAATGGTGAGCGAGCGCGAAGGGGGAATCGTTCGTATCTGTATCGGGGGAATGGTTTGTATGTTTCTGCCGACCGTTCAGGGATGGCTTGCAAACAAACCGCGTTCTGTTATTTGATTCTGTCCGTTCGTCCGACGCGGCGCGTCACGCTATTCGGCGCGTACCTTTCCCGGTTGGATGTATCGGATAGAATATTTCGCCGCGACCAACACAACACGTTGGCGACAGCGAAATACTCTATCGAACTTAAACTTTGATACAGAATAAAATCGGTAACGAAGCCAGCCATTTTATGTTCGATGTAAATGCTTCGGCTCATGGAATTTTTAGATGTACTATATTATAATTATGTTTGGTCTTTTAGAATGCGGTAGAGAAGCTTAGGAGAATCGGGAATGTTAAATCGAGATAAAACAGCTCACGAAATCTGATTTAGCTGTGCGAATCGAGCTTTTGTAGCGGTTCAACTGTAGAACAATTCAATGCGATTCGCATATTTAATTACGAAAGTTCTGTTTTTAATTACGAAGCTATGCTGTTTAATTATAAAAGTTCATTGTTTCTTTGACGCGCTGCGCAGTCTCTGAATTGGCGAGCTATAGAAACTATCCCATAACACAGTTTCTACATTCTACAATCAATGTCTATAGACATGAAATGTAAACAGTTACACTAATGGAGATATGTAGATGTATGATCAGCGCAAACCAACCTAACTAATTAAGGTACGGATATAACGCGTAATGTACTACTAGTACAGTCGTTTCGTAACGTTAATTATACCATTTATTTACCTAATTTGTTGTCATTAATTAGATGAAATTCTTGATAAGCCATATCCTATTTATAAAATATATCTAATGATCTCACATCCGCCGAATTAATCGAATCGAATACTAATTTCCAATACGTGACAATATCCATATAAAATGCATAAACAATCGATTGAATAATAAAAACATTGAAATAAAATATCCTCTGCAACATAAATTTAAAATGCAAAACTTGCTATGAAATAATAATTAATTCTTCATTAAATAATTCAAATTATTACAGCAATTAATTAATCATGGATATTTATCCGTGAATATTGATTTAAACTGATTTTTATACTTCCCGAGCGATAATACACTTCTCCGCGTGTTATTCGACACGTCACAAAGTCGTCGAGAATCTGCGCGCTTGAAAGGCATGGAAATCTGATCCTCACGGGCGTCACAGTGGAATTCATGGTTTTGCTCTCGATAGCAGTACGAGCTGCACCTGGCGGCGAGTAGACCGCGATCTCATTTATCTTCAGACGGAATGCGGCTGTGCCTAGGGCTAATAAGGTGTTATTAATGTCGTCACGCCATAGCTATCCAACTGCGTCCTAACTTTGCAAACTATTCTCCGCCGGCGGCTCGCTGCCATTCTCGCGTATCCCTGCTTCATTTACCTGACAGTTCGGGTAACCCTACCTGTCTATCTCTCCGCCCCAGCTCGATAGACGCTGTCATTCCCATCGAAATGTACTTATACCCCGGAAAAATGACATTGCGTAATTATCACGATTACATGACGCATTGTGATATCACACCATTAATATGCGAGATACGTTTAAAACGTCAGGAAAAGACATATTTAATTTTTGCAAAATCATTTAATATAAACTTATCTAACGCATTGAATATTTAAATGTATCCAATATGAATTCACCGCGTTACAATATGTAACACCGCGATTAGCAATGGCGGATTATATCTTTAAGTATTATTTAATAAATGTAGCTACGTGCGACTGGCACGTCAAAGGTATCCTTTCAACGTAGATTTAATTAGAATCCTGGAGGAGTTTCTATCGAGTTGTAATAGAAAGGCGAATGAATGGGGAAATCAGCGTCTAAAGTAAACCGAAGGTTATTTCTTCTCCGGCCCTTGCGTGCTCGTGTATCGGCGCGCACCTGAGAACGCTGACGAAGTATAGGTACGCGAAACTTCGCGTTTCCCAAGCGCCATACCTCACTTTGACGTAACTGCACGGAGCTTATCACGGTACGTTTACCGGGCGGAGGCCCGCTTTAAGTAACTCGATAACAGGTTGCACTTGACAGGTGAGGAGACTCCCTCGACACGCTCGCCCGCTCCTGCTTCATCGCACTCTCAAAGGCAAACTTTGGCTTCAAGAATGAGAAACTTTCGAAATGCCACTCCGTCGTTTCTCTCTTTTTCCCGAACCCCTTTCGGATCGCTTTCGACGATGTTGCCATAAATATTGTCGAAACTCTTAGTCTGTTCTAGAGTATCGTTGAAAAGGAATCCTACTGGACTTACATCTAACCTCGGTATTATTGCCATCGGTCATGATTTACCGAAAGAAACAACTGAGTGGCAATAAGAACTTATAGACATAATAAAAATAGACTGCGCATTCCTATAAGTTGTCAGTGTTGTCACAGTGTTGTCGACTTAGAGAAAGTTTTGAGAAGTCTCTTGAAGCATATTTCTCCTCTCTCTCTCTCTCTCTCTCTCTATCTCTCTCTCTCTCTCTCTTTCTCTCGTTCTCTCGCTCTTTTAGCACTTAAGAGTATTCTTAGAACACTCAATAAATAATGACATCTAATGTCTATCTATAAAATATCCCTTTAAAATATTAAATTGAAGAAAGATGCTGATATTTTCAATTCTTTCTAATCGAGAAATTAAGATAAACTCAAACGAACAATGTAATTTAGAAATCTGATTGCGTGAGATTATCTACTTACGGAGGATATAATCGAGGATTTCGCCTCTGCTTTTCGTCGATGTCGTTAATTCTCAAGTGCTTATCCCGGCTTACATTTACACACCGATGCAAACACATGCGTGAAGGAATCTACGAAAGAGCGACGACCTGTTTTGCTATGCAAAACTTTTTTAATTAGAAAAGTATCACACATACACACACACACACACACACACACACACACACACACACACACGCGCGCTTTCCTAATTAGAAAAACTGCATTGCAAAATTCAAGGTGACACTGTGCCACGAGTATTCCTTAATTAAAGACCTCAGGCAGCGGCGTGCTAACTGCATCCTCGAGGCATTACTTACAATCGTTTTTATCGGTCACGACGTGCTTCGATAAATCCCTTTTTACGACATCGCCACCTTCATCGATCTTCTTGGATTATCAAAGAAGACGTTCTATTCGCGAGTTTGATAATTCGCCTTCGGTTCTTTTAGCTTTGTTCAAAATTATTTCTTTGATAGATCGATTCCTATAGTCGATGGGGAACGAATTCTATCAAATTTGGATAATCACTATTGATAATCGCAATTTATGTCGTAGTTTTTATCAGCAACTATCACTAATCACTCAAAAAATTAACTCATTTTATCCTCCATTACTCACATGGAATACGCAAGGTATCCCAGCTTTATATAGATTCACTAATTACATTATTAGATATATTTGTGCAAATTGTTTCATATTTAAAAAAATTTACATTTATCGCTTTATCTAAAAAATGTATAGAAAATTATCAATCTTTATTTAGTTGTGAATCATCAAAAAGAGCAATGAAAATTGAAATATAATGTTGGGGTGTCTAAAATATTCTACGCAAATAATTACGTTAAAAAAATACGCATGTAAGGTTAATTAATAATAGAATTTAAGTAAACACTCGTTCCATATATGAATTCTCTCAATGTTGTAATCACATTTAGCATTTTCATAAACATTAAAGCCATTATCACTTAATAGTAATACGTGTTCAGCGCGTGTTCTAATAGACTTGCTAATTCCCACAGACGCAAACGGTTGCGCTTATGGTGATTACGAACCTCACTGCAGCCCCGTAATTTCAATTGACAGTCAGATGCCACGAACGTCGGCAACCCTTGCAATCGGAAGTTACTATCGTTGTCTTCGACGTTGCGCATCGCTGTACCTGTAGAATCTATTGCGAGGGTCGGTCGGCATTGATTAAAGGGCGTACAAGCCAATAAAGCGGGATTCGAGCGACACTCTCCCCGAAATGAATTCAAGTAATTATGGCAGGGCTGCAGTTGTTCACATCCCGAATATGCCAAGCTACATCGTGAACCACGAAATCTAGTTACGTCGGGTTTTATGGCGACGATAACTTTTTCAACTCGACGTCGTCACGACGAGTGGCCGTAACTTTTTAGCGAGACCCGCGACGCAGAACAATGAGCAGCTAACTACATGGTCCGCGGATAGAACAAAGAACGGCAAGGATAGCAAGAAAAAAATCAGACAGTTGACAAAACCGTGATTAACTGTAATTCGACAGTGTTTTTATTGCTCGCTATATAGAAGCGAGAAGATCCGTTTCTCAGATTCGAAGAGCGAAATGTCGTCAGAATAATGACGCTCTGATATCTCGAAATATCACCGCGAGCTATACGCATGCTATAACACTACTTCCTGCAACTTGTCTCTCGAAAGAGGAAAAGCACTTTGAGTAGAACACCATCGAAATCTCGTGCGCGATCCCCAGTGGCAGAAGGGCGACAACCAATTAAATATATGGGACGCCGAAGGGACCAAAACAGGTCTAACAATTCCAGACACCTCCATCCACGAAACTGGAAATGGACTTCCGCAAAAGCTCGCGTATATATAGAGTGTCTTGAAACTATCAACAGTTATTTCATTATAGGATTATAGGTATACTGTTAGATATCAAAGGAACAATGGCAACACAATCTCTTAATTCAATAATATTTTGTTATTTTTATCAAAACGTACAACAATTCATTTTTGTAGTTTTAAAATAAATACATGGATATTAAATTATTATACTTATTATATTTATTATATACTTAGCAAATGATAAACTAAATTTGAATTAAATTTAATACTAATAGTTTTCTATAATAGTTTTCTTGAGTTTAACCCTTCGTGGTCACATTTCCTAAGAATTTTATGTTGATCACACAAGCGGCAAACCCAACATTTTTATTGATTGTTGTATTTACAATTTTTATTCTTTAAAACCACAAAAATTATTGAACATACTTTAAATATTGTAGGATATGGAAATACAATGCTTTTAAAGTTTTTAATTTAAAAAATTCGCAATGACTGACGTCAAAGGAATAATATGCGGCTGAAGGCGCAAAAAGGGTATTTTGAACTTCGGATAAATGACAGTTTTAAAAAAAGATCTTAGAAATATAAAGCTTCACATCTTTTTGGAGTCTATAGATCTCCAAAAATGACATATTCAGTAGGAGCAGTAAAAATGATTAAAGATAACTCAAATTGGATACAAGTTGACATCATGAATGTAACAGTGTACTGAAATACAAACTAAAGTAATTATTATTTGATAGCAGATAGAGAGAAAATTACACGAAATATCTTATTTCTCAGTAATTTCAACTTAATCTGATCCAGTCAAGAATTAAATTCGAGGTTTATTCTATCGAAATATTTTTGAGAATTAACCACAACATTGATCGCGGAAAAACTGAAGCTCTAAATCCATCATGAGATTCCCACCCGGAAATTACATTTGGCGATACCGGTGCACCCTGTATATCGTATAACCGTCCGTAAAATACATCTCTCGCGCGCGTGTTCGTCGGTGGGAATCCAAACGGCGCATTTGCTCAATGGGACGTGCAACCAGTGCACGGAGAGCGGACCCGCCGATACACTATACCACAGCGGTGATCTTGCAGGTCGACCAAAACCCTCGGCATGAGTTCGAACTGCGAAATCCGCGGTGTAGCGAAGGCTGATGCTGCGCTCCATTTATAGGATTGCATGAAAAATTCCGCACGCATATTCCGCGATATTCCGTTTCCTTTGCTGCTGCGGGCTCGTTATCGTCGAGCCGCCTTTGTTTCTAAAGCGATTGGTCGTGCGCGCTCGTTCGTACTTGCGCGTGTATCCGAGCATGCACCTCTCGTATGTGCAGTGCTGCCCGCGGATCTCGTATAGTACCCTATATATACAGCATATATACAAACGGCACCGTAGCAACGCTCCCGCTATATTAAACGAGATTCGAGACCATCGCGCTTTCGCCTTACGGAACGAAGAGTTAGTCTGAATGTTCTCGTTTCCTGTCCTATCACCTCGGCCGTTCACGCGAATGAGTTTGGTCGTGCGACTCTGGATTAAAAGCTTTTTACCCGACCGTAATAAATGTTTGCTGTCCGATTTAAGTTCAGGATCCAGCTCGCCCGCTATGTAGGAAAACTAATATTAGTTGGGCAATGTAATATAAGATAATCACATCTTATATAGTCTAGTTTAAGCTTTGCAATTTTTTTTGAATTTTTTTCAGTCGTAAACATTGTGACGAAAATATTAACTAAATACAGTGTTGTAAAGTATAAATATAGAGCTACAATAATATGTGCTACGAAAATTAGTAATTATTTCTTAATTGTAGAAAGCAATTACTTGAAATGAAATACTACTTACCTATGAAATATTACATCACGACATTCTGCATTTTACTTTGTTGACAATAGTAGAACAAATTGAGAATCACAACATATTTAAAAATAGAATATATATATTAAAACGTTTTAAAGATGCATAAAAGACATTTTAAAGACGTTTTTATTAAAGATGTCTAAAAGACATCTTTATGATGTCTTATGTTTCGACTTTGAAATTTTTATTTTTTAGGATAAACTAATGTAATCAAATTAGATGAACTACCTGCACGACTTACTAATACTATCTGTTAAATTTACTGTGTAATTAAATTACCCACAAATAGTGAGGAGATTATATTAAATATTAGATACTATATGAAGTTTATCTCAATATATCTCTTTTTTTATTTTTAAAAATAAAATTTATATTAAAAATTTGTAGATGTTGGTATTAAAAATATTCTAAGATTTACGATATCTTTGAAAACAAGGAAGAGATATTATGATGAGAAAGGGACCTTTATAAGACAGAAGATAATCGGCTTGGCGAATATTTGTCGAGTGAACGCCAAGGTCTGCCTTCAGCCATGTCGGAGCACCGTGCAAGTCAATTATTAATATCTTTATGAATGCCTCAATTCTCGTGCGAAGTTTCCTTGAAGGTAACGTGCAATTTCATAGATGCACGACGGTAATAACAGAAAACTCAACTTCTGCGAGCACCCGACCCCTACCGAGTTTCTCTTCCCATGGAGGGTGGCCTTGTACGAACGAGCACCTCGCTCCTCTCGACATCCCTTTTAGCAACGCCCAACCAATTTAGTCATACAAATAGTGCTCGTTCGCGTAGCGACGATGTCGTGAACGTTTGATATTAAAGGCGTCATTAAATGAGATAATGAAGCTAACTCTGTGCCGACCAAAAACGATAAGCTCTGTTAAACACTGCATTAAAAAAAATTTTATATATATAGTTAAAATATAAGTAAAATACATTTCCTTTTCTATTTTTAACTGTTATCTTTAAAAAAATATTAATTATTATAATAGAAGATACTTTCAGGATTTAGATACTTTCAAAAATATTTAAAAAAATATAATTTAATATTTTTAAAGCAAATTGACAAATTAATTTAAGACAATAAACTTAAGAACATATTTTCTATATAAAATATTAATTTCGCTATAGGAAATATAAATTTAACAAAAAGATGAATATTATAATTGACGTTCCTCATTTGTAAATTACATAAATAAATTTATTTTGACCTAATAGTTACTTTGAACGGTAAATTCTGCGCAAATTCTTCCTAATATATCGTTTACTTTATAATCCGAGGACGCTGGTCGTATTAAAAAACCCAGTAATATTATCATAGTTTATAATTAAGATTTAAGAGCATCTTTTAGAGCTACGTAAGCCCAAGCGAAATTGGCTCGTGAAGAATATTACAGCCGAAAATACGGTTTCAGGTGCCTAAAATGCCTTATTACATCGCAGACGCCTGAGACGCCGTTATTAAAAGGAACGCGCCGTCGTGTATATGTGTACATATATATATATATATATATATATATATATATATATATATATACATAAATATACCTCACATATATATGTAAGCAGTA
>Ga0157364_1007452_pt1 | contig 11324 bp, 5 predicted proteins | sample AttsexASBM2_FD_111476 | JGI IMG/M metagenome (GOLD analysis project Ga0157364, IMG submission 111476) | Fungus gardens microbial communities from leaf cutter ant in Ribeirão Preto, State of São Paulo, Brazil - Atta sexdens ASBM2 | ecosystem: Host-associated > Fungi > Mycelium > Unclassified ...
TAACCACAGAAATAGATTAACATTTTGATTCACATGAAAGTTAAAAATAACAAAATGTTATTTAACTTGAAGGATTAGGTTACCATTACTTTTTGTTATCTAACAAGACACATTTGGTTACAATAGTTAAAGTTAAATATCTGCTATATAAAATATAAAGACGAAACTTTCATAATTCATTATCTCACATTTATTATACAGGAATTTTTAGATTGTAGATCACATTGTGATTAAACTTAGAAAACCAGTTAAAATCACGAAAGAACAATAATCCAAATAGGACAGCAAATCGTTGAAACGGGATTAATTAACTCAGACCGTCAGTGCGAGTAGGTCTTAAAAATCAACGATCGTTTCACTTGGCGATATCGAGGCCGTGCCTTGGGCAGCTCGATTGAAACGATCGGGTAACGCGAATGCCCTTAAGCTCGTGCCGCGCATACACAGCGAGGCTTTAATTTCTTTCCTCTTAATGGGCTTTTTCGCCCGAGCTAAAGAGCGAACGCGTAGGATTAAACGGCGCGCAATGGATGGGCGGCTGTAGAAAGGGACGACCGCAAGAGAGAACGACGCGACGTCGGCAAAAAAGTAGATGAATCAAGAGAAAATGCGATGGGGAATTTATCCTGCGAAATTATGAATTCCTATTTCGCCAAGCCGGTAAAAAAAGCTTGAAATTCGTTTGAACTGTTACACGATAAAATAACTGGAAATTAAATTTATTAATCAGAAATGTGGGAGATTCTATTAAAATATAATCTTCTTTCTTGTGAACCGAAATAGTACATTCAAACATTATTATTTCTATGACATTCAATTACATTTTTTTCGATTTAGACTGCAGCAGTAATTAAAATGAACAAAGGTTAGCAAGAATACGATCCCAGAGAAAGAATTCCTGTCAATCCTTTTTCATTCATCTTGTTTTAGAACAGACGTCGACAGGGAGAGCAGAGCCCTGAGTAGGGAGAAGATAGAAAAATAATGATTCGTAGTGAGGCAACGACACGAACGACAGCGGTGATTAGCCACCACGAAAGAATAATCGAAATAATGATAGGTTTGCACCGGCAACCCTCTCGGAAGACTCGAAAAGAGACGATGGGGTAGAATGGTAGGATAGGATAAAAGCGCGAGACCGTTGCTTGCTTTGCCTGGTTAATTGTCGTCTGGCGTGTCGATGAATATACCCCTAAATCGACCACACGCAAATATTATCACAAGATGTATAAAAAAAGAAAATCTTTTTCTACCACGAATATATTAGTGAGTGACGACGCACATTAGATAGCGTCTCACTGAAGGATTATAAAATCATTTAAATTAAATCATCGATTATTAAAATTAGTTTCCAACATTTCGTGATATCAAGATAAGTATTTTTCAATTGCTAAAATAATAAAAAAATATATAAAGAATATATAATTATTATTGTATATTGTTTATATATTAATACAATTTTTTTCCTCTAAATAACGTAATTTACGTATATATATTTTGAGTTGCATCTTTTTACGCATTCGAGATTCGGTATTTAATCCACTTGCTGTAGAATTCGCGGCTTTGCGAGTTGTAGAAAATTACCGGTTCAGTTAGCATAATCTAACGCGATCGTGAAGAGCTCAGTTCGAGTCCCGTCGAGGTAAGATCGCCGAGCACGCGGATAATAATCGTTGATTGCCGCCGATCGAAAGTTGTTCTGCAGGTTTTATGGGAAAATCGGCTGACACGTGATGATCGCTGGACGATCGACAGCCGACTCGCGATACGTGACTTCGATCTTTAATCGTGACAGACCTAGGAAAGAGGAGAGCGGGAGGAAAACGCAGAGGAAACAGAACTATATAATCCGTTGGGACTTGGACGCAGACCGATGGCATCGATCTCGCATCTTTGTTTAAAGATGTAAATGTAAATTGACATAACGTATAATTTCTCGTGGAAGTGGAATTAAATATAATTCTAGCATACAGACGATATAGAAATTCTCCTGCCGCATCGCTAATATTCCATTTAAAATATTCAGTTTCAATTTCTTTCCTAGAATTACATGTAACATAATACAACATGGACATTAGAGATCATACGGTGCAGAAAATGTCGTGTATATTACAATATTATAAATAAAACAGAACACAGAGGCGCACTAATGACAATAAATTGCATAAAGGGGCGTAGTAAAATAAACAAAGCGATACAAACGCATTTATTAATATATGCAACATTCAACGTAAAACGCATTGTAAAATTTAAAAAAATGCAAATTACAATTCACAATTTGATATATCAGCTGTTATTGAAATCGTGCTCAAACATAAAAAAGATACATCACTACTTCTTAATGAGATTAGAATCTCGTGCATGGAAAGAACGATTCTACTGAAATATCTAAAAATTTAACTAGATACACATATTGAAAATTTTGTTTGATCATTAAAATACTACGTAGGATGCGCCCAAACTAGCAACTACTGAGAAAAAAATTTTGATAAAATTGTAGTAATTGCCATCATTTTTAATAATAACTACAATTATAAACGAAGGACCACAAATATGAATAGTTGAGTAATTAAAGGCCTTAATAATGGTTTAAGCTAGATTCTTAGTGCTTAAATATTTTTGATGTGAATTTATATATCCTATTCTGCCATAACTATAATTATAATCACTTTTAGTTGGCAACTATATATGTATATTTTTTATGTAAATATGCATATAATTATTATTAATATAATAATACAATTCACACAAATACCAAAAATTTTTCTCTCAGTATAGAATGTTAAAACTTACTAACTTTATTTAATAGCGTTACTTTTAGTTACTATTAACAAAATCGTTCTTCCGTATATAAAAACTTACTCAACATTTACTTAACAATCCCAATAATGTAATTCAATTTGTTACTTACGAAACTACGTGAAAAACCACAAATTAATTTTTGAATGCCGATTTATTAAACAATAGAAAGTATCTTTCCAAAAATCGGATATTGCAGATAAATTTAAAAAATTCATCACATACCGCACACGCACGCAACACGCAGAAGCAAGCGTGAAAATAGATGATTCCTCGTGAGTTTTTCGCGAGAACGCAATTGAATCGCGATTCGGTGGATAAGACAACTCCGGAGACATCGCAGAATTTCGAATTTTACGCGAAAACACGTGCGCGTCCGCTCTAAGCCATAAGAGCATCGTTAAGATTATATTTAGGCATCGTAAAAGAAAATATGCGCCTGTTGGAGCCAAGTCGCTCATTACGCGAGACAGCATTAACGCGGTCGGTGCAGCCAGGGACTGAGAGTTCTGAGCATCGTGTGTAATCGTGTCGAAATGTATGTATCTACGCAGTGAGAATCGGCATCTCCGACATTTTCTCGCTTGAAAATTGCCGCGAATTTATTGGTAATAAATTGAGAGTAATTATGCGCCGCAATTTCTCGTGTTACTTTTAGCTTAACTTCTACTTCGTATGTATTGTATCAACTAGATAGTAAGCTATTCATGAATCACTGCGTAAGCTAGGTGTCAGATTGTTTCTTTGCTTCCATATATAATTAAGGTTCTAATAACTTGTAACTTGCCGTTACAAAATAATTGAAAAACGAGTAATAGAAAAATCTTGTAAATCAAAATTCCAAGTTGAATCCTCGTTGAAGAAAACTTCAAATACTATTCTACAGTTTTTATTAAAGAAGCTAATACAGAGCATTCATTTTTACTATATTTACTATTTGAAATTTGAATAAAAACTTTCATATAGCGCTAAGCAATTAGAAAATTGATAAGAAAGACTGATAATCAAGATCTCAATGTAATTATTGCCGGCGCTGCATTCCAAGTAAATAATGCGTGCTTTGCAAAGCGTCGCGATTCTCTACGAACGTACCATATCACCGCGATTTCTGGTGGCGAACTTGTTGAAATTTTCTTGCAGCACACGATCAGCTCGCAGTGCAATGAAGTCCATGAAATCGTCACGATTCTCCCTTCTTTTGAGAATTTCTAGGTCAATGCTGCCTTAAGAGTATTGTCGTCGCAAAACACATCGGCGTTTGATGCAATCGTGTAACTGAAAAGTCAGTGCTGTTTACGAATAGAATTTTTGCACGCCAAACGAACATTAAGAGTCAAAACATGAATATTATAAGTCCTTTCTTGCTCGACACATCCTTAGGCACCTTGATAAACACGTTTAGAGAAAACGTACGATTACGTGTTTTCATAAACGATCGGGTTTACGTATCGTCCCTCTCGTTCTCGTTTGCTTAACGGCCTTCGCGAATCGATACATACATGACGACCTAGAGGGTTTATCGTCGTTCGAGAGAGTGGTCATTACGGAATTCTGCCTCGAAGCGTAATCAACGGTATCAATCGATCTGTTCGTGACGTAATCACGAGTCCAAGCGTTTGAAGATCGTATCGGGAATAGAGTTCTCCATTAACAAATAACGCAAAAAGCACGCCGCAATTCCTCACATGGCTTCAAGGAATTCGCAAGCGCGTGTGTGTGTGAGAGAGAGAGAGAGAGAGAGAGAGAGCTCGATCGAATAGTTGGCACAGTGAGAGAGAGAACAATAGAGAAGTAATGTCGTAGACTGTAAACATCATCCTCGAAATCCTGTCGACCCAATTTAGAGACCCATTTGTCATAACAATTAAATATTAATGCGAAAATAGTAAAATTAATAATATTCTATTTTATAATCAGCACCAATGCAAATCTTTTTAACAGAGACAAAAATATGTTTAATATCTCTTAATATAAATATACCGTTCTTTTTATCATAAAATTTATACGTAACGCGAATAGATCGGAGCGCCAGAAAGTGCTCTTTGTCAGACAATATTACTTAGAGGAAAATTCGCAAGAACGCGAATAGTCGCGCGAGAAGAGACCGCTGTCGAAATCAATCCTGAGTGCCTCCGCTAAGGGGGTTGGTCGTGGGAAATCGCGAAGGGCGGGTCGCGGATGAAACCGGGGGATGACGCGGGGGTGGAGGCGGACGGTCGGTGAAAACGCGGTATGCAAAGCAGGCGGTGAATTTGAACGGTCCTGCGCAGAACGAATAGCTTCACCTCGTGCTATCCGAGTGCCTCGAGTCTCCCTCTCTCTATCTCACCCCTTGTGCTTTTACCCTCTATCTATCTACTTCTCTCTTTCTTTTTCACACACCACACACACACACACACACACACACACACACACACACACACACACACACACTCGCGCGCACACACACACAGTCGCGCGCACGCATGTACATTCATACTCGCGGATCCTTTTGTGGTAGATGTGCCGTTGCACGCGCGCGCGCGCGCGCACATTCTCACACATTCTCACTCACTCATTCACTCACGCACCTATATACTTTTCTCGCGGTGCGCGCGACGAGGACGGAAATCCCCACATATATAGACAGTGACGGTTCTCTCTCTTTCTCTCTCTCTCTCTCTCTCTCTCTCTCTCTCTCTCTCTCTCTCTAGTGATTCCTACTACTCCGTTTCAGCCGCGAGTGTGATACACGTGCATGCGGCCGGCGGTGGTGGCGGCGACCGCATATCCTCGCGAGAGAGCGCCGTCGTTGATGGTAATCCTCGGTCAGCGGTCGGGAGTTACCGCCAACATCGCCCGCACGTTGCGGTATCGCGTCGCGACGCGGTTACAGAACGTCGCCGTCGTCGAGGTCGATGTTAACGAACGCGCGACACGTTTTCCACCCGGAATCGAGTAAAATGGCTGCTCTCGCCGCTCCGGCGCGCCCGAGCTTACTGGCTTGCCTCCCTTCGTTTGGGTCCCCACACAGAGGCTGCCACACGCGTGCCGTCACATGTGTGGGTGCACATAGACGCCACGTACGAGTCGAGGAGCGTACACGCGCATGCACACACCGTGCCGCGTCGACGCCCGCCAGATAGGAAGCCGGCGGCGCGGCGTGTACGTACTTTTCTCTCTTTCTCTATGTGCGTCTGTTTGCCTGCGACACACTATGCGTGTGCAGCACTCAACGCGAAACCGAACGGACGCACACGCGTGAGCCGCACTCTCGCCCCCGCCAATTTAGCGCGCGCACGTGTCCACGCGCAGAACAGCTGAGCGTGAGGGAACTTCGAATTCTCGCTTCGAATCGACGCGGCTCAGTCGAAAACTAACCGAGCCACTTTTATTGAATTTCTGCAAAAGCACAAACGACTGCACCTAAATGTCAACCATTAAATTTTCATTAAAAAATCGATTTATATTAGTCAATGAGAAGTCTGATGATGTAGATGTACATATGTATATTTCTTCAACCTTTATGTCATTTCAGATACACTCCATCTTGGCGAAATCATTTTTCTTTAATCTTAAACGTAAATAAAAATATATAATATGCTCCTTTCAAAAGTAACATATCTAAAAAACGTAATTTTCAAATTATTAATGAATGAGTTGAGTAAATATTACCCTATCAATCGAAGGTAAACAAATTTCGTAAAAAATTGTCAAAAAGGGTAATATTTAAAAGAAAATCATCACATTAAAAAAAAATGATTTTGTCATAAAACAATGACAAAGATGACATTTAATTATGTTATAAATATATTCTTTTTATTAATATTATTTAATTGACCAATAATTTTCTCAATCAAGTTAAAAACTAGTTTTTTCCTCTTTTCTTAGGAACTTAATATTTTGAATTATCATTTTTGATGTAAAGAAACGATAGGAAGATATTAAGCTAGTTCAAATTTAAGAAACAATCTTTTGTGTCTAAAATAATCAATACATATGTCTCTCCTCGTAATCGCGGGTGTATACGTCAAACTTCCTAATTTAAATTCAACTTACAAGTAAAATATCAATCGTCATAACAATTTCGATAGCATCGAACACGATCGTTGCATCAACAGTAGCAAAATCAAGTCGACGGAGGAACCAGGATACACTCGTTCAGAACAAAAGATTTGCGCACGTAAGAACAGACAGGAAATAGTAGTACAAGAGGCGAAAAAAAAAAAAACTTTTACGATAGTCTCATAGCCGGAGATCCCAGGGCCGCCGCCGCAAGAAGCAGAAAACGCGACTGCAGTCCGGAGTCGCTTGCTTTTCTGCATTCTTACGGCATGCCGTAGCGCAGGCATTATGAATATGCAAATCGGCAAACAAGGATAACGGGTGCGATGACCAGCGCGCGTTTGGTTAGCTTTCCTATCGCCACACCGATGATGCGTAACGGTTTGTCTTTGCAAATCGATCGATCCGCGGGCAATTTTCATTTTCGACGACGACTGTCGTGAGAAGGAAAACCTCGGCGATGTCGATCGGCGTCGAAATCGTTAACATCATGTGATTTGTAAAATTAATTGAAATTGCGTATCACCAAACGCATTGCTTGTTGTAAAAAAAAGAAAGAGATATGCTAATCGGCTCGCATGAACTAGAAAAAACGATTACAGTTACACCATTACTCGTCCGTTGGAATGCCCCGTTCCGATTGAGTGGGCGATGGTCTTGGCGATACGATCTCAGAGCGTGACGCTTCAGAAACGCGCATAGCAAATTTTTTGCGGGTTTATCGTTGATAAATCAAATTACTGCCGTAGTTTTAATAATGTTAGAATATCAACTAAGTGTATCAAAGCATATTCTTAATAACTGATGGTTAATAATACATGAGTGAGCACGTGTCAAAATACTATTAATAAAAATAAATTTATATAGAAGTTTCGAGATATTGAAACAATAAAAAATTAAAGGAGAAAGAGTATACAACGTGAAAATTAATTCGCAAAAGGTGATTGAAAATAAATGACGCAATAATTAGTTTACAAAAATTTTACAGTAAAGAATATAATTTATTTTATGATTACATCTATTGGAGAGAATCGTAATACAGAGAAATATTATTAAATAAAAATACTTCCTTTCGGTTAATTTAGAAATATTGTTCCGACTGACTGCATCAATTTTCTAACAAATATTATTGGAGACGTACATCAATCGAATAAGGTAGGTGCATATAATATTGACTGAATAATTTACACGCATTTTTGATCGCATCTCTTTGGAGCGTCAGCCAATGCATGTAAAGTTGTTCTATATTTCATAACGAGAAATATACGCGAGTTGAAGACTTCACACATTTTCTACTATCCACGCTTTTCTACTTTCAGCAAAACACTCCGACGTTCATCCGCCGCCGACTCGTAAATATAATATCAAAGATTAATTTCGCACTTGGGCGCGGTAAAAAATTGCGGCCGGTCGAGCTCTTCCTCCTCTGCAATTTGATCGTTTATCACGATCAATTAAATTTCCTTCGCGGCGACGATAATTGACCGACGCCATCACCCTTGTACCACAGCGCGGAGATAATCTCCGTCACAAGTGCCGATAAATGGCGGATTCGCGTGAACGCGAGCGTAGTCTCTGTACCGTGCTATCATTATTTTACGAGATACATTTTAAGCGTAATAAATTTTATTGTGCTCTCTCTCACTCTGTTTCTCTTTTCTTTCTCTCCCCCTACACACGCCGATTCTTTCACGCCCACGCAAACGCACGTCTGATATATTTCCACGAAAAATAACCGATCCCAATCTGCAAGGACTTTTACGATAAATACCACGAATAATAAATCGTGCGAGCACGTGTAACAAAAAGCAGGACGCAACTTGAGCAAAACATATCAGAAATATTCAGCAGGGATCAGTAAAAGTCTATTCAGAGAGAAATCGCTTTTAATGTGCAACCAACATTTTTTATTGATACATGACTAATAAAAACTTTCTTACTTTTTCATTTAAAAATTGTGTTGTTCCAATCAAAATTTGATTAAGATATATTGATTTACATGTATTAACTTTAATATTATATCTTATTGTCTCTTTAAGAGGACACCCAAAAATATAAATCCGCAATATTTTTTAAATACACAAATTCAATAATCACGTTTAGAATTTATTGAAATAAAATCTAAATGAATGCTTATATATTTTCAGGTCTAATTTGCATTATTTCTAATTATAATATGCAAATCATTTGCAAAGAAGATGATCGTACGATTATTCTCACATTAATTGCTTGCTGGTAATAACATATATATATAATTAAATATCAGTGCGTGTAATCTTTAAACACATAAAAAGAACTGGCAGATTGGCAGTTTTTTTATAATATAAATGAAACAAAAACGTAATTAGATAAGCGTTAATCTTCTGATGCACCAACAATGCAATTTTGTGTTGCAATGCTTGCAACAAGTTGTAATATTTTTATAATCATGCACGTACAATCGCATCAACATCGTGACAATGTTGATGTGATTGTGAATGCACGATTATTATAAAAATCAATACTTTTCTATCTCAAGTTTTTTTCTAATCAATTATTCGTAAAGATCGAGCCATTGTTTAATGCCATATTTTATTATCTCAAATTATCAGGTCAGTTCGTTTCTACTTTCCTTCAATTCTACTTACTTCGGATCGCTCCTGTAATTAATCTTTAATAGCGTATAGAAATAAATTATGTTTCAGGAACAGAACACGTGACTATCGATTAAATCGTCTAATTTACTAAAAGTGAATATCACGCTCTGGTAGCGTCGACGATTTATATGAGAACGCATTTTATTCATGGAGGGGGAGGAATATTTGTTTAACTTAAAATAAATTAGAAAATTTGAGGCATCTGCAAAAACAGCGGGGGTTTATTAATCTTTCTAAATAGCATCTGTCACCGTTTACTCTGGACGGGTTTTCTTAAGAATATGTTTATATATTATTATGTGCCGTAGGATTTCTACGGTTAGAAACGTCGGTACACCAATTAGCCATAATGACGTGTTTCTACGATCGGCGATTTCTACTCCTTCATGCCGATTTCTCACGTTAAGTATGCGCGTTAGATACAAACTGACGATGGCCTCCGATTGGGATTCTATAATTTCTCTTTCGATCTGCCTCGTAGACGCGCGCCGATGCGAATATATCATATATACATACATATATATGCAGAATATCTTTTGTTACGCAACATGCGAAGGCATTTAACTACTAGAAGGAAAGAATAAAGCGTCTATGTACTTAATCATATCCGCTCGCTATACGTACATTCATGTAACAATTTAAATCAATATCTTTTACGACTCACGAGAAATTTATGACAATTGCTTGATGTGCATCGTCATTTCTATAATTACAAGAAATTCTTCACCTACTCACGAGAATTAATGACGAATAGATTAAAACGTACATGAAGTTCGTTATACGTTTTCTAGATTGTATTTGTAGATCTTGTAAGATCCTTTCAGAGAAGTTTGCGCGAGATTACTCCTATTGTGGCGGCTATTATCGCGATCATTACTTTAATCAGATTTTTCCGCAAAATGCTATCTCTTGAGAAATTGCAGACGCTCGTCCACGCGGCGAACGAGTTCGGAGGTATTATGAAATAAATCTCGTTATTGCTTGGCCGAGGAAGAAAAGCGGGCGGTCAGTTTTAATTAAAGAACTCGAGGCGTCAGCTGCTCCTTGCCAACGGCTCTCCGGTTTCCCTTCATCCCCCTTTTTTTCTATCTGTGCATTGCGACCGATATCGCCTACGTATATGTCATAAAACTTGTGAAGTTGATGAAAAAAGTCGATGCCTCATAGAGAATGGTAATCCCTCGTCTCCCTTTGACAGTCCCTTTTGATTGTCAAACGTATTTGCTAAAAAGAATTGCCTCTATTTGACATAAAGATAATTAAATATAAATGAACAAGTTTCCTGCCATTGCGAATTTCTATCCAATTCACCAATGTTGAAACGCGCATTGATTGTGAGATAAAAGTGTTCGATATTTATAATTAGAATTGCATGGTAAAATGATTATGGATATGTTCCATTTTTATAGCTATTATTAATTCCTTATAGAACTTTAATTTACTTATCTTGAGCATGAAAAACGCTGAACAGTTTAATATTCAAAATATTGATTACTCATCATTTTAATAAATCAATAACGCACACTAATAATGAGAGAAAAAAATGATTGCAACTACTATAATTTAATTATAATTTATCGTCATTTTCGATTTTTGCCAATTATATATTTTGTAGTAAAATTATAAATATTATTATTATTACTAACATTCCTTATAGGAAATCCAATTTAATACTGATAGATATAAATGATTCATTTATATTTATTGTAAGTATTAAAAGCACTATTCAGCGTTCTTAATATTCAAAATAAGTAAATTAATCACTATCTTTCAATATTAAATTGAATTTCCGTAAAGAATAATAATAATAATAACAATAATAATATTTGTTGTTCTATTAAAAAA
>Ga0157364_1007456_pt1 | contig 11322 bp, 8 predicted proteins | sample AttsexASBM2_FD_111476 | JGI IMG/M metagenome (GOLD analysis project Ga0157364, IMG submission 111476) | Fungus gardens microbial communities from leaf cutter ant in Ribeirão Preto, State of São Paulo, Brazil - Atta sexdens ASBM2 | ecosystem: Host-associated > Fungi > Mycelium > Unclassified ...
CCCTAAGTCCTTCCAGACCGCTCTAGACTCTATCACATGACTTCCAGGTCACGTGCCTATCTCCTAACCCTTTGTCCATTGTAGACTAATAATTATCTAAGGTCCTAACCCTAACCCTAGTCCAAAGTCTGTCCATACTCTCGTACTATAACAAGATAGGTAGGAGAAGGTGTTTAGAGAGTTGAAGGAAAGATTTACAAAAGAACCTGTGTTAGTAGCACTAGATTTAGACAAAAAAATGAGGATGGAAGTAGATGTGTTGGACTATGCTATAAGGGAAGTATTATCTATGAAGTGTGAAAATGGGATATGGAGACCAATGGCTTTTCTCTCAAAATCTCTAAATAAGACAGAGGGAAACTATGAGATTCATGACAAAGAGATGTTAGTGGTTATAAGGGGGTTAGAAAATTGGAAGTATTTATTAGAGAGCACAAAATTCAAGTTTGAGGTCTGGATAGACTACAAGAATTTAGAATATTTCATGAAAGCATAGAAATTGAACAGAAGACAAGCAAGATGGGCTTTATATCTGTCAAGATTTGATTTCACCTTGAAACATGTTCCAGAAACAAAATAGAAAAAGCAGATAGACTTAGTATGAGGCCAGACTGGAAAGTAGGAGCAGAAAATGACAATGACAATCAAGTATTTATTAAAGACCATTGAATTCATAATGTATCAGAAGTAGTTATCACAAAATGAACTACTCACTTATTTGTAATATCTAAACCTTGGATACACTCTCAGAAGTTTAGGAGTGATTCAGAAGTTCAATAATGATGACAATGATGATTAAAATCAATACAGATGATAAAGGATAAAGATTGATGATAATTAATATAAATTGATGTTGTTAAGTCTGAGGTCTAACTCTTAGACACAGAGATATATATATAAAAGAGTGATGGTCCATGCGCAAGCTGTTTCCATCACATGATCAAAACTTGTACCTGATGGGAGCTGTCATCTGTCATAGCAGATGTCAGGCTAATTTTAGAAGGTAACTAATTATGTCACTACATTGATATGCTTGTATCTCTATCAATACTTATTATTATGAGATATACCATATATCATTGGAAACACTTTGATGAGCACTTTCCAATGCAAGTTTGATTGTGCAAATCTGTCTAGCCATTTATGAGATATTAGCAAACAATGATTTTATAGTTACTGATAGCCTGATATCTCAGTTGTTTGTTGTTACTTTTATATATCCCACATATATGTGGATAGCCTTTATTTAGAGCTTTCCAGCACAACTTAGTTTGTGAAAATTGGTTCTCTAGGTGTGGAGATACAAGCTGAATGAAGTTTGTGACAGTAGTAATAAAAGGACCAGAGGTAGACATATTAAAAATAGCTAGGAGTAAGGACAAAGAAGTAGTTAGAGTAGTGAAAGAGATGAAGAAAGCAGGAGTAAAAGTAATGAGGGAAGAAGAGTGACAGATAGAAGGAAAATTAGTACTAAAGGAAGGAAAAGTATACATGCCAAAGGATAAAGTGTTGAGAGTAGAGATAATCTGGTTACACCATGATACACTGGTGGCAGGACATGGAGGAAAGTGGAAGATGACAGAATTGGTGACAAGGAATTATTAGTGGCTGGGAGTAATGAAAGATATGGGAAAATATATGGAAGGTTGTGACATGTGTCAGAGAATGAAGAACAGGATGGAGATGCCAGCAGGAAAGTTGAGGTTTAGTGAAGTTCCAGAAAAACTATAGACACATCTGACAGTAGGCTTTATTACAAGATTACTGTTGGTAGCTGGAAAGGATGCAATCCTGGTAGTTTGTAATAGATTGTCCAAGATAACATAATTTGTGGCAACAATAGAAGGAACATTAGCAGAAGGGTTGGTAAGGTTGTTCAGAAATAATGTATGGAAGTTACATAAATTACTGGAGAGTATAGTATTAGATAGAAGACCACAGTTTGTAGCAGAGATGATAAAGAAGTTAAATAGCATGTTAGATATTGAGATGAAGCTGTTGACATCATTCCATCCTCAAACAGATGGACAAATGGAATATATGAATTAGGAGTTAGAATAGTATCTTAGATTCTTTATGGACCATAAGTAAAAGGATTGGCCAGAATGGCTAGTGTTAGTTGAGTTTGTGATTAGTAACAAGACACATTTGACAACTAAAGTACCTCTGTTTATGGTGAACTATAGGAGAGAATTAAGAATAAGAATAAATATCAGAAGAAAAGGAAAAATAAAGAAAGCAACAGAGTTTGTGGAAAGAAAAAAGAAAGTACAGGAAGAAGCAGGAGCAGCATTAAAGAGAGCACAGAAAGAGATGAAGCAGCAAGTAGATAGAGAAAGGAAAGAAGTTGAGGAATGGAAAGTGGAGGATAAAGTGATGTTGAGTACAAAAGATTTGGTGTTCAAGAAACAGCCAGTGAAGAAGTTAGTGGATTGATACATTGGTTCATATATCATTGATGAAGTGGTTTCCACTAATGCAGTCAAATTACAATTGCCAACTTCAATGAGAATTCACCCAGTTGTGAATATCAGTCAAGTAGTACAATATAAGAAGCAACTAGGAGGACAGAAGGTAGAGGAAATAAAACTAGTAGAGGTAGAAGGAGTAGAAGAGTGGAAAGTAGAAAAGATATTAAACAAAAGAAAAGTGAGGGGGACAGTAAAGTATCTAGTGTGATGGAAGGGGTTTACAGCAGAACATAATAATTGGGAAAAAGAAGAAGATTTGGGGAATGTAAAAGAAGTAGTAAAAAAATTCAAGGGAAGGGTAAATGCAGAAGTTAGAAGACAAGAGAAGCTGGATATGGTGGAGGAAAGAGACTTTAGGAGAGGGGAGTTACTAGGGAAATATACAGTAGAGATGTTGTATGGGTGGAATGACAGAAAGTTTGAGGATGAGTATTTGAAGAAGTTGGAGAGAAACTAGCAGAAATGGAAGTCAGTTTCTCCAGAGGAGAAACCTTGAAGGGAGGGTAATGTCAGAATCATGAATAGCAAACTTCAGTTTATTTTACTTTTCTTTTCATTCTCATTTTCTTTTTGATTTATTTTCTATTTTGAGAAACTAGGGTTAGGGATTAGTGTGACATTACATGTCACTGTCACAAAAGGTCACATGACAAGACCTAGTGTCATACATCAGTCATACAAATCACATGGTATAATAGAAGACAGTAGAATGTTCTAGAAGAAATAATATTATACAACATGTATAATACATGTTGATCTTAAGGTAGACATATGGTCATTTAGGGTAGGCTAATTGCAGTAGTAGCATAGACCACCAGTCTGGGTATATAAGGTAGATAATTCTGTACAGAGTTTTTTATTGAGTTCTCTTGTATTAACCCTAATACAGGGTTTTTTTTTATTGACTAACCCTAAGGTCTTTGAGTTGTGACAATACTACTCTCTTTTCTTCTACTTAACCTTTATTCTGTAAGGAAATCTTTTCTTTTGCAAAACTCTGATACTCCACCACTACCACTGAAGTCTACAGAGATCCATTCTTCTCTAGAACACTGAAAACTGCTGTCAACCCTATAGAGTTTGTCCAATCAACTCTTCTGCTCTCTACTACTAACCTTTATCAAGTCTATGTTGTGGCAACCACTAGACACAAAGTCCAATAGAAGCACAAGCAATAAATCTCAAAGGGCAGATATCTAGTGGGGAACACAAATTGTGTATTCACAAGAGAACTCAACAGGGAACCACAACAGTATTCTACCAACTATTTATATAAGTATCCATGGTCCGTGCTATGACTACGTATCATCCTACCCTAATGTCCATGCCCTGTTCTCATGTTTATTACTCATCTATCATGCATCTACCTCAAGGCCACCATGCCATGTCCATGTGCCCTGACATTATACTCTTTAATCTCCATCATACATGCATGTACCATGTGTACACCATGAGGAACTCTTGCTCTTTGATGTCATCCTAACTCTAGACTCTTCCAGACCACTCTAGACTCCTCTAGGCCTATGACATCATGTCATATAACTTCCTAGTCACGTGCCTTCTCTCTCTTGTCATAGACTAATAATAATACTACTATCTATATCTTATCTTATCTGTCCTTAAGTCTGTCCACACTTTACCATATCATGACAGTCTAGTCCTGTCTATCATTGCTACTCTTCTTTATCTATTAGTAGTGGTAACCCTATTCCCTTTCTAAGTTGACATTCTAGATGTTTCTATTAGAAACCCTTCTGATCATACTTTTAGGACCCCTAAGTGAAGTTTGCAGCATTTAGTAGAGTTTGCAATATTTAGGAAATTTTCTGGAAGTAATATCCATACTATATATTCCAATCTCCCAAATTAGCTTCATAAGAAATAGTGAAAACAGCATAGCCAAGGATGTTGTCAAAAGCAGTTCACACTTGAGAGTGAAAGACTATAGTATTAGTTAGAGTTTAACAAGTATGAAAACTTATCAAAGTCTGTGGTGTTTTAGGCTTTTCAGAATAATCTTGGCTTTAGCTTATGTACTATATTATCTATGTGTCACTTGGTTACAACTTTAGAAGTTGAAGTAGAGTTCAACAAAGAGAATACTAATGAGAATAAGTGTGTCAACTTAATTCTGTATTTAAGGACTAGTAGATACTCTGTACTTCTCTAGTCTGATAATCAACTATAGTCTCTGCACTATTAACACTAAATCCCAGTGTTAAGTGTCTAAAAAACTTGGAAACTTGAGTGGTGTAATTATTATATAGTTACACAGTTATCTATATTGAGTGAAGTTAGTATTTTGGCCTAGCTTCAAGCTAGGTAGATATTTGATTAAATTGATTTATGGTAAGATACTGACTAGAAATGGGGTTTGGAATAGAAGTAAACTCTATCATGGAAGACTGATTATTCACAGTATTTGACAGAAGATAACATTGTTATAGAAGATAGGTTATTTACAGAGATGGACTTAGTATATAATAAATATTTCTGATAAAATATTAGTCTGGAAAGAGAGAAGAGTTATCACTAGCAATAAAGAAAGAAAGACAGCAATAATAGACAGAACTAGACTTGATAGAGGTCAGTGACAGAAAGTGTTAGGAGCAATTTACACTTGCCAAGGATATTCACAAATGTAGCATAGAAGACAGGAATAGAAGAGTTAACTTAGCAATATAAGGGATCAGAGAAAACTGAAAGTGATGTTATGCAGATAATCAACCTTGGCTTAAATAAATAGTGTTGTGCCCAGCCTATTTATTATGTGGTCATAATTTTGGATGATGGAAGCTTGGAAAGACCTAGAATGAGTGTGGTATAAGTCCAAGTTGATTATCAGATTGAAGAACTATACATGGTGAACAAGTTCTTATATATAGTATTATGTTGGAAAATGCTTTTTTGCAAAAGAACATACTCTTATAGAGTTCTTAAGCATGTAAGACTTCTTTGAAGGCATTAATGAGGAGACTTTATACTCCTAAATAATATCTCAGGCTCTCTTGAGCAAACGCCTACTTGAGAGATAATGTGGTAGCCATTAATCAAACTAGATCTCAGGGAGACAAGGTCTTTAGGAATAAGAAATGCCAAACAATTCATATAGTTACAAATGTTCAGATAGTAGAAAAAGGCAGGAATATGCTAGATTAGAAGCTAACAGAGTCTAGAATAGATTCACAAGTAGGGGCAGCCTATGGAAATAGTAAAGAAGGGATAGAATAGGTACTCATAAGTAGAAAACTATCATCAGTTTGATGTCAGGTTGCAAATAGAGAAATAACCATATGCTCACAAGACTGCAGAAAGCTTTCTTGTAGTTTAGGTCTTCATTCTCTATTTCCATTCTCTATATTTGTAGACTAATACATAAGCCTTGAGTGGAGGGGAGTAAGGGAGAGGATCCTCATCTGAATTTCCCCACTTTAGAGCATTTTAACCTCTATTTTATTGAGTGAGTGTTGTTAGTACCTACTATTACTTTCAGGCAAATTTTGGAGAGTTCTAGCAGCTTGGAAAAGGCTGGTAAGATAAGTATTAGTTAGCATTTTTAGTTATAAGGTTTAACTTGAAGGATGCCTTTGAAGTATATCACCTAGGATGGATAGTGTTGTTGGAAACTTTTAAAAAGTTTTGCAATCTATTTACTAGATTTTCCAAAGAAGCTTGTTACACAGTGTAAGGTTCACTATTTAGAAGTATATTAGTAAGGGAAAGCATTCACAAGCAGATGTTATTTGTATATTCCTTTTAATATCCTTTCTAACTTTCATCCTTTCATGTTCACAAGAGCTCTTTTAAGGATTTAATCTTATTTTATATTATTATTTCTACTCCTTCCCTTGATTCCTAAAGCTGATATCATTCCCTTTAAATTATTTAGTGTGCAGTTAAAGACTAGTGTTGCATAGTTCTTGTTGCACCCTAATATAACTTTTTTTCTGCTAGATCTCCATCACTGGAATGATAATATCATACAATATGTTTATTACATAGTCTTTAGGGTAGAAACATAGCATAGACCATCAACCAAGTGTATATAAGATAAATACTTTGTACTAGGAACTCTATTAAGTTCTTTGGTATTACTTATAGTTTTTAGTTAGGACAAGTAAGACCTTATTTTGAGATTTACCTAAATTAGGACATACAATTCTAAGATTGACTGGCAAAAAGGAGAGGTTGTTATGATGTACTGTTCTATCCACTACTTTTGTTACCAAGATATCCAGAGAAGCACTGGATACATGATTTATATATATGTTATTCTAGTCTTTTCTCTACTTTTGTAAAAGACTCTGAAGAGATAGCCTCCTCTTTCTACATGTCTGATGGATATGAAGAGGAGTTGAAAGATTATATCCATATGATCTGACTACTCTTTGAACCTTTGAATTTAGACTTCTGTATTATGGCCATTCTTTCATAGCATTTTTCTGAAGCTTTCTAGTAAAATAAGATAACAAATAAAGACACTCCTGTGTTTTCTCCTTATGTTCAAAAGTTTGAGTTAGTTTTCATAAAGAAGAACTTTAACATGCTCCTATACTATTAAAGATGGGATCATACTATTAAACTTATTCCTGGAGCTGATTATTGTTACTTGCTGAACAGTCAGAGCTTGATGCTTTTCTTGTTAAGAATCTCCAGACTAGTCAGATATGTCTTTCCAAGTTCTCCATAGCTACACTAGTGTTTTTTATCAAAAAAGAATGGCTCTTTTTAGCTGGTATAAGACTATAGAACTCTCAATATTATGAAAATCAAGAAAAAATATCTGCTCTTGTTACAATTCTAAGCTTGGCTCAGGTTACAACTAAGGATGAAGAAAATGATCAATTGGTAAAGCATAAGAATATAGGACTGTATCTACAACTATATATACCTAATGACCATGAAGAATAGGTTAGGTATCCTTGAGGAAACATTGAGAGAAGAATGAGGAAAACATGATAAAGTCTCCACTACTACATGAGGTGCTGACTGATAAAATATGAGGATAATGCAAGGTGCAGTTAAATATGAGTCATAAGTGAAACAAACTCCAATATATATCTAACATAAGGTGAATACCTGTGAAACATGAGGTATAGATTGTAGTGATCATAACAGCTTTCTCTAATCTCCAAGCTTGTCTTGAAACTTTAGAGCACCAAGTACTTTACTAAACTAGATGTATACTGGAGTTTCAACAACATGTATATTAAGGCTGGAGATAAGTGAAAGGTAGCATTTTATACTAATAAAAGACTTTTTAAACTTTCTGGTGATGTTCTTTGGTATAACAAACAGTTCTGCTGCTTTCTATACTATGATAAACAATATTTTTCAGAATCTTATTGTGTAATCTGAATAATATTCTGATCTTTACTTAGATATTGGAGAAGTACTATAAGATAGCCAGTAAAGTTCTGAAAGTTTTAGCTAAGTATAAGCTATTTATTTGCTCTAAGAAATGCAAGTTTTAAAAATAGCAGATATTGTAGTAACCAACACTATGACAGTAAAAATGCACACAAAATTAGAGTAGGACTAGTATATCTCCATTACTTTCATATTGGGATTTACAAAAGAACTCAACAGAGAACCTCCTACTATAATATAACAATACATTTTGGTCTGTGCCCTATGCTACAATACCTACCCTAATGTCTATATGTTATTCATGAGCCTATTATACCATTATTACAAGGTGGACATGCTATGACTATGTCTCTCTAACATCACCATACTAGAACATTCAACTATCTTTTAGACTTATAACATCACCTCATGTGACATAGTCATGTGACACTCTATTGCTAAATGAAACCAGATTAAAATATTAGAGTTCCAGAAACATATCATAATAGCAAATAGAGTACTTAGGTTTAGTAATTTCAAAGAACCAATTTAAGATAGACCCAGTAAAGATGGCTGGAGTTTGTAACTAGCATGTTTCAAATATATGAACTAACTCACAGGTATTCCTCCTTGTATTTGCTAATTCTTACCAAAGATTTATCCATAAATTTTTAGATATTGCCCACCTATTTTTCAATGTCATGAAAAGCATTAGTATTTAAACCTAGAATGTTAAACAACAAGAGTCATTTGATGTACTCAAGATAGCTATAACCTCTGCACCTGTTCTCTTCTAACATCTTTGATCTATTTTGGATACAAGTGAATAGCTTGGACTTTATAATAGAAATAGACTCACTCAAGAATCTAAAGAAGATAGCAAGTGGTATTCAGTTGCTTTTCTTAACAAGTCTCTCTCTCTTGTTGAGTATGACTACAAGATTGATGATAAGATACTAACAATTATTAGGGCTCTAGAAGAGTAGTGTTACTTTCTTGAGCAATCCAAAACTTTAGTCAAAATTTGAATGGATCATAAGAACTTGAAGTACTTCATGATAGTAAAAGGCACAACTGAAGACAAACATAATAGTCTTTATATCTGGCATAGTTTGATTTTCTACTCTATTATTAACTAGAAAAAATTATGAGTAAGTCAGATATACTGTTTTATTGGATTGCAATACTGGCCCTCAAGACAATCAATATGTTATGCTCATAAAGCTGGAGTTCTTAACAGTTTGAGTCCTGAAAGGTATAGCTGTTGAAAGTAAAGAAAGGCTTTCCTAATAGATATCTGATATGGTACTTACCTTAATAAGTAAGAGGACTGAGTGGCCAAAGCTAAACACAAACTCCAACAGTCTTCAACAAGGTCTCTATATTTCTTGGAGTGGTCAGAAAGTGATAAACTTCTTCTTTGCAGTAAGATATGTGTTCTTTAGATTTATATTAATAAATAGTCTCACTCCATCATGACTCAAGGATAGCTAGATATACTAGCAGATAGAAACACTGGAATTGGTATCTCAGAATTACTGGTGGCCCTAAATTTCAATATATGTTGGCTAGTATGTTAGTACTTATGACCTTTGTATGAGGACTAAGCCTATCTGATATCTATTTTTTGGAGAGCTAAACCCACTGGTTGTACAAAATAAAAGATGGAAGACCATAAATATTGATTTTATTGTGGAACTTCTAAAGTTTGCAAAGTTTGACATAGTGATTACTGTAGTAGATTCAATGACCAAGATAACATATTTTATTCTAACCTATACTACTGTTACTATAAAGGATGCTATAAGACCCTTTCTACATTATATGAGAAGTTGCATGGTCTTCCTATTTATGTGGTCTTGGATAGAGGTTCCTAGTTTATAGCCCTTCTTACCAAGTAATTGTATTGCATGCTTGGGATTGAAATTGCATTATCAATGGTATAACATCTATAGTCAGATGGACAGACAGAATACTTTAACTAAGAGTTTGACTAATATCTCTAGTTTTTTGTGAATAAACAGAGTGACTAGTATAACTTATTGCTACTGGTAGGATTCCAGCACAACAATTATATTCATGTAGTTACTTAATAACTTCTATTCTTCTTAGATACTATTTTTCTCTCTAGAGTAGGTTTTGAACTGCATTGGAAAGAGTTGAAGCTTAAGAGTATTATGAAGTTTATAAAGTGAATGAAGTTAGCACTTGAAGAGATAAAGCTTATGATCTAAAATGACATGACAAAGTATCATAACTAGTAATATACCTCTGCTCCTGTTTTCAAATCTGGTGATAATATGTTTCTCAATGCTTTAGATATCTATATCACATGCTTTTTAGCCAGATTGTTACACTGACATCTTAGACTTTATGTAGTAGAGAAATAAGTCAGATCTATGTCATATTATCTGAAACTTTCACCCACTCTATACAAACTATATCTAGTATTCAATATTGTCAAGTTGACTGCTGTATTTAAGGACCTAATATCTGGAAGATGCTCAAAGTTCTCTCTGGATCCTACTATTATTGATAGAGGAGAAGAATGGGAGGTTGAGAAGATTCTGGACAGCTACTAGTACTACAAGAGATATTAATACTTAGTTAAATAGAAAGAATTCAGGCAAGAAGCAAACTATTGGGAAAATGTTTTAGATATATTCATAATGAACAGAGTGGCTGAGTTCCACTAGCTGAGTTTCCAAGCTCTATGGTTTATTCAAGTGGTGTACTTTTTCAGAATCAAGTTTTGACTAGTACTTCTTTCTTTGAGCTATAGCAATTTAGAAGGGGAGGTAGATGTAATGAACCAACCACTTTGCACTTACAGCTCCAAACTCTACCTATTTTCAAGTTGTCATTTATATATAACTCTATGAGACTAGATATAAAATAACTCTCTATACTAAGAGTTCTGCTATCATTCTGATATTTTTTGATTATATTATAAGAGAACCTGTTATTTTGATCCTAATACCACTGCCAAAGGTCAGTTCATAGGATTAGCTCAGGAATATATAAAGTATGTAAAACTCTGTGCTAAGAGCTTGATGATGTAGATTTGTCAGAATAATCTTAGCTTTAGCTTATATACTGTGCTATCTATCAGTCATATGATTGAAATTTCAAAGAATTAGACAGATTCAAAAGTGAGGATGAGTACTGATATTGGTGTGTTGCTATTGAACACTAGGGATAAAGTTCAATAGAAGCTTATCTTCATCAATTATCAGACTAGTGAATTACAGTATAACTACTAATCTTATATACAAGTCAGATTTATAGAAGATAATAGAGAGTTTTAGTACATAGCATCAAGTAGAAATTTTAGTGATAAAATACTGAAAGGTTTGGATAGGGAAATACTGCCATAGATGTTATGATTCAAGACTCAAAGTGTTAAGTCAAGAAACAACTCTTGTATTGGAGTGACACAAGAGAACTCGATAGAGTTCCTAGTACAAAGTAGTCTATCTTATATACTACTACTCATGGTCCA
>Ga0157364_1007457_pt1 | contig 11322 bp, 4 predicted proteins | sample AttsexASBM2_FD_111476 | JGI IMG/M metagenome (GOLD analysis project Ga0157364, IMG submission 111476) | Fungus gardens microbial communities from leaf cutter ant in Ribeirão Preto, State of São Paulo, Brazil - Atta sexdens ASBM2 | ecosystem: Host-associated > Fungi > Mycelium > Unclassified ...
ATATATATATATATATATATATATATATATATATATATATATATAGATAGCTTTAATAATTTAAAAGGTTGTCATAAATTCCTCATTGTAGAATTCCATAACTTTTCCTCTGATTTTCTGATAAAAATTTCATGATTCTCTGACTTTCAATAACATTTTGAAATGTTTTATATTTTCGTCTTGATTTAAAAATCGTTAAATATTTTGTTGAAAGATCAATTTAGTATAGCAGTGTAAATTATTATTAATGTTATTGACATTGTTTATATTTTTAATTGTTAAGTTGGTAGTAAAAACTGCATAATTGTGATATTTATGTATATTAAATTTCTTTAAAACCTAAGAATTTTCCAGAAAATTTTATAAAATTCTCTAATTTGTTTTTGATTGTTGTAATCATTTTCAATTTCCTTGATAATTTTCTGACTGCTTCGAACAAAATTGTTTGTAGAATTTAAAGAAGTATTTTTAAAATTTTATATAAAAATAAATAAATAAAGATTACAATAATTTTCTGAGGAAATTTTTTTATTGCATCAAATGAGAATTTTCTCAGAATCTTCGAGAAATTGGGAATAAGATTAAAAAATTTTTTAAGCTTGCTTTTATTCTCTAATGCAACGTGATATGAATCTGAAGCAAGCTGAACAAAGAATCCGAACAAAGAGAAGCTTATTTCAAAATATATATTACGGATGTGTGTGTATATTAATAATATTAATCATTTTTATTAAATAGTAACGAAGTCGCATTTCATTAATTCTGAATAGCTTCTTGTAAAATTTATAATAAATCTAGAGAAATAGGAAAAAATGGAACAAAATATAAGTCAATTTTTGTTTCAAAGATTATTTAGTAAAGCAAATTTCCATGAAATCCTCTTAATTTCAGCATTCTATGTATCTTGCTACGGTCATTTTCGCTCGACCGACGGGATGAGATGCTGTGTTTACTCTACTTTAATACCACCAACGGCAGAATCAACGTAGTGACCGATCAGAGGGATTTAAGGGAAAGGTGCTCCTCATTCGGCTATATATCGAGGATATCTCCCGTCCAATTAATCCTTTCAATTAATTCTTCTTGGACACAGTTTCTAGATGGTTTCTTAGAAACGATATGCGCGCGATATTTCTAAATGTACTTGATAAACCACGAAGTAAAGAGAAAAGATTTTGTTGCTGTCACAAAATTGATAGAAAGTGGATGGCATTGAAATCTACAGTATTCTTCTTCAATGGAATCATCACATGGAATCATTGTCACAACTTTCTATATTTCAGCATTCGATATCTTGGTAATTAAGTCTGAAATTAAAATCAATAAATCTCAGTAAATCAACTAAAAGTTGGTAAGCTTCGAATAAGAGAAGATTCCGTTAGTTTGCTCCATTTTAAATTGAACGATGAATTGAGATTCCATTTCGCGTTTTCGTGCTTTTAGGTCTTGCCTTGCTTTTAGATGGGAATCGTGTATTCCGAAGAATCGGTTGGAATCTTTCGATCGTAATATCTTATTTGTGATCAGTCAGTTCAAGTTTAAGCGCTTCGATACAAAAGCGCAGAATGTTATTTCGCACGATAGAACTTAGGTTATGAGGTAGAAGAGATGAGAAATCTCAGGGATATACGACGACGCGTTAACGAGGCACGTTATTTCGATATCTGCGAGGAAAGGAAGACGGCCGGGGGGCTTTACTTCACGGACGGGGAGCAATATTTTATGTCTGGTCGGTAACTGGCACCTGACTCTTACGCTTTTCCTCCTCATCGTGCTCGGATCAGCAGGGCGAATGGTTGGAACGGGAGACGTTAGGAAGGTGGAATGCGAAGATAAGAAGCGGGGGCGAGGGAAAGAAAAAGAGAGATGGATAAAGAGATCCCGGAAATATCGAAGGGGAGGATATACGGTGAGAATTAAGTCGAGGTCACACGGAGCTGTTCTCTTCCGTGTTCGCTGTCTTGTCTGCCCTCTAAGGACGCAGCATGAAATTGTGCGTAGAAAGGCCAGTGCGAGGAAATCTTCGATTGTTTTTCGATATCTCGTGGCTAACTCGAATATCGGATTACCAATTGCCTACGGTTGAACTGGAAAAATAATGTATGCTCGTTATATCTATGTCATGGATACATTACCATCCCTCTTGCCTCTTTAAATTTCCATCTAGCTTTATTGCACCGAGATGATAATGCAGAGTAATTGATATTTGGAAGGACATATTTATTATAATAAATTTTATCAGCTATTTATTGATAAAAAATGTTTCTATAATTGAATTCTGTTAATTTTTATTATTTCTTTATCGTTTATTTATATTAGGATTCACATTATTGATATAGTTATGCGTTGTCACTTTACATGAAATCTTATGTAACATTGTTAGTACATGTTATTGTACAAAAAAATAACAGTTGAATTGTCGATATATCATATCTCTATGTTACGATATATATCATATCTCTTTCTTATTTCCACTCTCGGGTATACAAGATAAAATATAGTCGATAGGGGAGGATGAATATTTTCAACGTTCGCACTTTTGCACGCTCTGCAGACTTGAGCTCTTACCCTAATCCAAGTAGTGCGTTGATCTCGTAAACGGTACTGTATAGTCGTACCGAATTTGCATTTTGGAACGCAAGTTTCTTGCCCCGTTCCCTCTTTCCTTTCGCCAGCCAGCTCGATGAAATAAACCGCTCAATAGTCACCTTGCATACCGATCCCACTCACGAATTCGTGGCACGACTCGCGCGCGATAGGGGACGAGAATCGTGCAAATTGCCGCGGAACAGACACAAAGCGATGCGCATTAATTAAAACAGACAGATTTATTTTGCGAATACATATATAATTTCTGCGCCTTTAGATTTCGCTACCTACGCAAATAAAAATTTACGTAGAATATACTATCGATTAAATTTTAATTGAAAATAGATCTCATCAATTGGAATCTTGTTCTTGTTCTTAGTTGAAATTCAATGATCCGCGATATATCTTTGGAGTTAATTTTAGGTTCTTAACGTATCATCCTTTAAACATTTTTCAAAATTACTTTGCTAAAAAGACTCATGTATGTAATTTCTATTTAGTAATTTTTTAACTATAATTTTTGATGGATATAAATAGATACTTTTTTAATGGATATAAAAAAAAATATATTTTTTAAAAGTAATCTAATATAAATGTAATTTTTTGTAAACTTTAAACAAACTTTTAACAAGAAATAATACAGTTATATACAATTGCCTAATACTTTTATTAATACTTTTAATTAATACTTTTGGCAAGAAGATAATGGTGTATATATGAATAATTTGATAAAGTAATTTTCCTCGTACAGTTTTTATCAAAGATTTTATCAAATAAACAAAAATTTAAGAAAGCTTTAAATAGTTTTTCTTCTTGGTCTTTTTTTCTCTCTTCTTTTAAGAAGTAAAGAGATAAAATTCTCGAATTCACATTACGATCTTACGAATTATTTTAATATATGCGTTTCGTGGTAAGATAGGATTTAAGTCATTATGCTAAATCCTTAAATGCAAGAGTCATTAGTAAGATCATATCTTATGCAGTTATTCTTAACGATGTATTTTGTGAATACGAATGTCCTTAATGACCAAAAATATAACTATATTACGAACAGCATAATGTATTTTATAAGAATTAGACTTCTCTATATTAATTATCAAATAATAATACAAACTGTGCATATGTTAATTATTACAAGCCAAGAATATGTCAAAGGAATATATTAAAAAATAATGAATATATAAAAAAATAATGAACAGATTTGTCATATATTTTTATAATTTTAATCCATGGAAGATAATTTAATTGTATTAAAGTGAAAGTGTAGATTATTTGAAAAAATACTGTAATGGTTGCATAAAAATTTATCAAAAGTAATTCTCTACAAAAATTCATTGTAAATATAAAAAATAATAATCTCGTTAATTTATTTTATATTTCATGGAATTTTTACTCATGGTACATACTAATACGAAGAATTGCCGAATGCATAGCATTTAAGCTATTTTTTATTATACTTTCTATTTAATACTGATTTACAATATACAAAGTATACAAATTTACAGTATACAAATGGATAATATTTTGAATATTTGTTATTACATGCTTACTTTTCATTATTAACAAATTAATTTGTTACAAGTTTTGTACATACTGCAAAAGCGGATGTATCTAAATCGTATCTATAAGTCTTCTAAATCGTATCTCTTTTGAAAATATTGAATTTATGAATGAAATCAATTAAAAATTAAGATTAATAAAAGAAATTGATTAGTACATGATAATTAATAAATATCTAATTTTAATTAGACTGCTGTTAACATTTATAAAACAATCTATTAAATTTTTGTCTACATTACTCACTTCTCATTTATTTCATTTTTATTATTGAATGTTGCTTATATTAAGTATATAATAATATAAAATATTGTGATACGTTTATATGTGACCAGTACGCATTCTGCAACTGTTCTTAACTAATAAGAAATAATAATATTACTAATTTTGTTGATTATATTGATTTAAATAGATCATGACAATAAAAGTTGAAGGATAAAGAATACATTACGTATCTTAATAATAAATTTACGGATAAAAAAGATTATGATCTATATATTATTTTATTTATTATACTAAATTTTTTTTTATTCTAAACAAAATAAAATGGTAAACATGAAAAAACATCAAGATTGTGACAATATACATGTGCCTATTTGTTGATGACGCTACAATAAAATATCAATAAACTAAGGTTGTTACATACGCAGCAAAATGCATTAAATTTGGATGTTTAATTTGAATCCTCATAGATATGGCCACCTGTTGCACGAAAATATATCTGTATTGTATACGCAAACTACTACTACTTCCACGTACTTATCTTAGATCGAATAATCTTCATTTGTGGCATACTTAATTTTCTAGATACGATTTAACAAAACAACTTTGTCAGTTATTAATTCAATGTAAGATTTTTAATCTACATCTTAATAATGTTTATCACATTTTCAGTGTTTTAATAACTTATTATTATCTCTGATATGTATAGAAGTAATCTTTACGTGTTAACATTTTTTTTCTTTCACATAATATGTACATAAAATGTTCAATTAAAAAATTACATATTACTATTAAGATGACGATATTATTACAGGAAAAATGATATTCTAATATTAATATGAATTCTTTACGTTTGAAACATTAAAATAATAATTAAATTAATTATTTAACAAGATTTACTTGCCACGTCTTTATGAGTCTAATAAATGTCTTTATAATTTTTATATTAAATAATCACGTATATAATAATCATATTTTCTTAAAGAAAGTGAATATAATAAAGAGAGAGAGAAAATATAATTATTAGAATATTAACATATTCTAACATTAAATTGTGATTCTTAAAAATTCATGATTTTTAATAAAAAAAGTAATTCTTTTTAATCTTTTATTTTAAATTTTTAATTTATACTAAAGTATTTTATTCAATTCTGTGATGGTAATTTCTCTATGCTAATAATGTCAAAATGCATTGAAAGAATTCATCTCTAGTCTACTTTCGCAGAATTAATATACATATAATGTTACCGACGCGATGTAGTGTTTAAATATACGAAAGAATGTGAAACAAATTTAATATAATTTAAATAAGAAAAATAAGTCTCTCTCTCTCTCTCTCTCTCTCTCTCTATATATATATATATATATATATATGTATATGTATATATATGTATATTTATGTATATAAAATATATGTATATATACTTATATATATAAAGTTTTTTATAATAATACATAATAAATACAAATCGATAAAGTATTATTAAATAATTAAATATGTATTTCCTTTTAGGAAATGTTTGGGTTAATTAATTAATTAAATTAATTTTTAAATAAAATTTTAATCGCAAATTTTATTAGAAAAATAACTTAAAAGTATGGAATATAAAGTTATTATTTCAGCAAATTGTTTTAACTACCATAAATATTATAATTAAAGATTTCGCATCATTAATTATCATTAAAAACGTCCTTTTAATGAGAAAGTTATCGGAGTTATAACATTTTTCCATCAATTTTCTTCTAGTCCATTAATAAAGCGCAGGAAATGTACAACGAAAATTTAACAGACTGATCTTTTCGTAACCGTATCTTTGAGTACGATCAATGAGCAGAACGAGGAAGCAGAATTCTCTCTTCTGATAGGTTTTAGTTGAATTTATAGCCATTCAGAACACAAAAGCATCGGCGAATTATATCTCTCGGCGCTGGAAGCGCAGAGTTGACGAGCCTTTCTGATATATACGCATGTACTCGAGTATACCTATAGATGAAAAAGAGCGAAGCTTGATGCGATCTAGGGAGAAAAATCATCATCCGACCTCGATCCCTTCGAGTTTTAATCTGTCCTCGAGAAGAGAAAATGAGAGAGAGAGAGAGGGGAGCGGGAGAGAGGGAGAGGGAGAGAGAGAGAGAGAGGGGGGGGTCATCCCAAATATTTTACCAATTCTCTATGAGAATTCATTCCGCGCCAGCTTGCTGACAGTACGATTATTTCTTCGAGAGGAATTCAATTATTCTTTTTGTCTGTGTAAGCTTTAAAGTTATCGGAAAATTGAGAAAGGTGGATAATATTTCAGCGCAGAACAAATCGGCGACCGGAAATTCGAAAACTAACGAATTTATTGAATTAAGGAAGCTCTTCCAATGCCGATATGTGAGTTATCGTGTTGTGGATATAAAAATTACTGAAAAAATTGGAAACTTTAAATAAAAAACACAATAAAAATTAGTTTTTTTATTCCGGACCTAAAAGTTCTTTTTACTCAAATATTTTCTTTGAACATTTGACGCTGTATTATTATTCTAGAATTCATATTTATATCATCAAAAAAATCGTCATACTCTAAAATTCATATTTTAAAAATTTCCTTGTAAAGATAGTTATTAATATAGTATAATGACTTGTAAGAGACAAGTGACCATAGATATTTACTTATTGTTAGATCTAATTTCGAATTAGCGTTATCAACGCATTAAACTATAACGCATAAACGTCTCGATTTAAAATTACGATTTAAAGGAAAGATATTAAATAAATACCGAAATATAACATAGATATTAAACGTTTTAACGATGAATACGAAAAAAATGAATTCTATATCATTTTTCAGGATTTTTATAAAAAATAATTTTCTATCATAAAAAATCAGTTTTTTACTCGTTTTTTATTTCGCAGTTAACAAAACACGTTTTTTTTCATCTCTGTTGATTGTAGATAATCGTAATAATTTAATCTCGTAATAGCCTAATATAGCTTGCGATATCAAATAATTAAAATAAAGCAACGTTTTCTTTTACTCTAAAAAATTCTATAATAATTAATAATAAATAAATTGCAAAATAATATATAATCTTATTAATTATAGCAATATAAATGAAAACTCTTACTATCGTTTTCTTAACTGTAATTTTAACTTTTAACTTTTTAATCGTTTTTACATAAATCTCGATAAATTTCAACATTATCCTCTCATTACTCCATTTAATTAATTCATTTTTATATGAAGGGCTGAGAGAATTTCAAAATTTAATCCCTTAGTGATATGCATGAAGTAGGTATATATGACAATATTAATATCTAACGTTATATATGGTAATATCTTCATGTGCATTACACACACGCGTATAAAAATATTAAATTATCTGATTGCATCGAGTTGCATTTATAGTGCACCACTCCTATTTTTTTATTGGAAAGAGTACTCTCCAAATTTTATCGAGTTACGGCTGGAACGTTTAAACGGCCGCGATATGGAAGAACAAGCGATTTCCTGAACGTATCTCCCTCTGTTCATGCATTTTTTTTTCAGATGCACAAAACTAAATATTCTCTTTTTCTCTTTTATTTTTTTACGCACGAATACGCCCATGAAAAAGAACTCGAACAAAACGAAGTTTCGGATTTTTCTCAATGGCTTCACGGTTTTCTCCACGACACAAACGCCTAGAATATCTCGTTCCGTTCCGTTGGAGAAACGATCAATTCAACAGACTTACAGCATCATTTGGAATTGGGATGATCGTATATAAATGCAGGGAGTAACCGATATACACGCGTCGCCGCGTTTAACGCAATGGAATCAATCGGCCAATAACGGAATTTACATCAGTTAGATCCGGGAAAGGAAGGAAGGGTGAAGGAAGGGTATGAGCTAACGAGGGGGATGAAACCACTTCTCCTCCTCTCATTGCACAACATAACGCGATGTAATCTGGTATCGCGCGATGGATGCGAGGCCGCCGGTCCATGCACCCATTTGTGCTGGCACCGTGGATTTGGATGAATCGATATCTCTACGACTCGACTCTCTCCCTCTGGCACTCTGATCGTTACTCTCCCTCTCACATCCAGTCGCCTCGGTGCGCCGATAATCCCAATCCCTGCTCCGCTTCGTCACTTCGTCTGCGTTGTCCCCCTTCAGTGGTAACGGCCAGACTATCGGAGCCACGGCGCCGGCTAGTCTAGTCAAATAAAAGTTGGAAGTCGTCTAGCTTCTGCCGAATTGTAAGCGGATGCCTACCCGATCAATTATATACCCGGAGGTTTGCTGACGATGTTATTACAATGTCGACATTTTGCCTTCTGTATCGAGTATTTCCAGCATTTGCAGTCCACTCTTGACAATAGCCGCATGCACCGATGAATAAGCTGGAAAACTGTAGAAGCAAAGCTGTAAAAGCAAAAACACTGGTGAGATCAAAAAGATATTAGATAAAAGTCATAAAAAGCTTTATATAATAATGGATACTTGAATCTTTCTTTTGAAAGTTAAACAATATAATTGTACAAAGCTTCAAATTACTGGATTATGGATTATTATAGGAAATTCTGGAAGTTCTAGAAAATGTGAACGATTTTAGAAAATTTTAAATGTCTTGAAACTCTTGAAGCATTCAAATGCAATTCTAGAAAATCTTTTCTCAGAAGTAATTGAGTATTTAAAGCATTTAAGATTCTTAAAAATAAAATTATTTATGTCTTTATATGAAATAGTGTAAAATATAGCTTTATAAAAAAAATGTATATATGTAAAATAAAGTTTTATAAAAAAAAAAAAATTTTTTTAAGAAAAAATTCATTTTTTAAATATTCCAGACTTAATTATCTTAAATAAGATTCTTAAAAACAGAACTTGACATTCATAATTTTATATAAAACAATATACAAAGACTAGATTAAAACATCAAATATTATAAAATATATTTGAAATATTCAAGATTTGCATGATTTTGCATTGCATGATGAAAAGTTTGGTAATAATATTTGATCATTATTTGAAGCAAATTGATATATTTATTTTTTTTCTAAAAAAAAATAAAGATTTACATAATACACGGGTTAACTATCAATTAGACACTTGTCTTTTAATAATATTGTTGGAAAAGTGCTACATCTCAAACATGTCATTTGTACGTGCTTGTATATAGAAAATATTTAATAAAAGAAGATTTAACTAGATCCTCAAAATTCCGCGTTGAAATTTCTCCGGTGTTATTAAAACGAGGCTGTAATACATAATCTAAGTTGTCTGTATAATGTGCCTTTTAAAATGCGCCGAGGTTCCTAGCGACAGTATCCCTGCTTCAGGTCTATTTGTCGCGCGAAGAACATTTATTTCTCTCTCTCAGCTTTGTAAATCTTACTCAAGAGCGAACCGTCCGTCTTCGGTCTTTTCTGCGCTGCTTTCTGCGTCGATCTCTCGCTTTTCATCTTATCTACCGTCTCTCTTTATCTATTTATTCCGACGTTTTTTTGACAACTCTCTTAGCCAAGAAACCCTCGGCTCTGTAACGAGATTTATTGCTCTCTATCAATCATCTATGCTGAGATTGTCTCTTAGGCGCCAGCAATGTCCAATTATGGAAAAGTTAATTTTTCATATAGAGATGGTAATCTTGAACGTTATATCCATTTTCAGAGATGTAATAGATTGCCTCTTCTACTATCTTTTAATGTATTACATAAAAAAGAAAATATGTTATTTAACATTGTCATTTTCGATATTTTATAATCAACATACAAAAACATATAGTGGACTTTTTGAGAAAAAATGTTAAAATTAAAATAATTCAAAAATGTTTATTTTAACATTTTTACATGTCCCAGAAAGTCCACTATATGTCTTTAAAATTAACATTTTATTTTTTACAGTGTATATCTATGTATTGTATAAACAATTTACTTCGTGAAATATTTCAAGTTTCGTTCTTACTAATATTACATCTATTCAAGTGGAAGTTCTTGAGAGCTTTGTAACTTTTCTTGTAAAATTTTTAATTTTTAACTTTTGTTGCCGATGTATGTATCTGGCGACCTTATCGATGACATATATCATTTCGTTATAGTTAGAGAGTTGGTCGAACGCATTTATACACCGCGTGTCCAAGATCGAGTCGAATGTCGGTCGGAAAAATAAAGAAACACTCCAAGAAGTTCTGTTGCCTTCGTGATTTACAAGAACCATATGGACATAATAGACTACAGCTTAATAGAACGCGAAATTTTAGTCGTACAGAAATGACCTAGATTTGTGTTTTTACAATATATTCTATGCTACGCTACAGCAATATTATATATTAATATTTATCGCTTCAAATCGACGTGATGCCGTGGTTATTCACTTTGATTGGCAGCTAATATCCGAGATTGTTAGGAAATTTCAGATGTTTACATAATTTAGGAAATCGTGCACACGAAATACGAGAATTCCGTTATATTCCGATAGCTGCATAAACGAGATTCTATCGATACATTTCTGATATTTATCAGTTGATATGTCTGAAATTTACAATCGAAATTCTATAATTTGGACATATTTAAAGACTTCATTAATACGAGTGTTAATTAGAATGTATGTAGCCTGTTAAAGTCTATAATATTGCATAAGAAAACGCGACATTTGAGAGAGCCATTAGAAAGATTTTTTTTATCAAGTTAAGTGACGATATGAAAAAGTAGAAGATTATACTTATGATTATGTAATTGTTCGTTAAATAGTATTATTACTTCTTTACGTTACTTTACGTTCGTAAATTACGTTCCATAACTATCGGAATTTCCGATTGACTCTCGATGTTGTCATGGAGAGTGGAAAACTCTCAATCCTGCCGATGATAGACCCTATTTGTAAGTGACCAATCTCGTCAGAGACCTTCAATAAGGAATCAGCAACGATTGTTCACACACACACACACACACACACACACACACACACACACACACACACACAC
>Ga0157364_1007458_pt1 | contig 11320 bp, 7 predicted proteins | sample AttsexASBM2_FD_111476 | JGI IMG/M metagenome (GOLD analysis project Ga0157364, IMG submission 111476) | Fungus gardens microbial communities from leaf cutter ant in Ribeirão Preto, State of São Paulo, Brazil - Atta sexdens ASBM2 | ecosystem: Host-associated > Fungi > Mycelium > Unclassified ...
CCCATGACTTGCAGGTGGGCATTCCAAGAAGGTTGCCGATGATTGGGTAACCTCTCGGACCAGGCGGTAAGTTCATATTCAAGCTACTTCTACGTTCCCGGGAGAACTGATAGAGGCACCAGCCTACAAGAAGGCCACCGCACCACAGAGCAATCGTAGAAGAGAGAGTCATGTCGTGGCTTCATTTGCTGTGGCTTCATTTGCTGTGCCTATGTCATCTTCGATACACACGCTTTTCCCACCACTTGCGCTTCGAGTAAAACATGAATCCAACAAGTGTACCTACCTAAAGTCCCGGACCGAGGACGAAGGGACCTTTGCTACCTCCCCAATAAAAGGATCTGCACAGTCCCTGGCCTAGGATTTGACCTCAGGGATGAAGATATAGGCAGCGTTGAGAATAACCTGGACCAACTCGAGCTCCTGTTAATTACCCAGCCAACCGCCGTTCAGAATAAATTCCGAAAACATCTAAAGGAAGCCTCCCTTCTACCCATCACGAACATGCCAGCCAACTCACCCGGTACATCTGCGTGCTGGGACCAGAAAATGATATACCTATAGACACCCTTTTCAGACTGTCAACATGGACTTCCACAAAATGCAACAATTGAGACATGATGAGGTCCTAGAATCCATAGTTAAACTAGCTGTGGAAGTCAAAGTCTGCGGCCCTGCTCCTGCCACCTGTAGTCTCCATGGATGTTGATGCTGCCCAAATGCCACACCCAGTTCCATCTAAGAGGTGTTGCTATTGTGGAGATCTGGGAACTTCAGAATGGTGGGAGAAGTTAGTTGAAGACTTAATGGTATTTAAGAATATAAAAATCAGAGTTGTCAAGGTTGTCCATATTGGAAGAAACAAAGGCCAGTGAGTATAGTACAGTGTGAACAGCTGATGGCTACTTACCAATTATACTAATATTGTTTGCAGAGAGCTTTGTAGAGCAATACAAGATAAGTGGATGTAACTTGAACTAATTAACAACAGTGTATCTACTGGGATTTATATACTCTACAGGATGTATACTAATCTATTCTAATAAAAATGACATGTGTAAGTAACATATAGGCTGTCTATATACAAATATAATAGATGATACTTGAGCAAATTATTGAGTGTTGTGCATTATTATATAGTCATGCTATGTTATAGACAATCTTGTTATGAACTGTCTATTCTAAGAACTTTCTTTTTATTTTCCCTTTTTCTCCTTTCTTAGTAGAATTTGAACTTATATAAAGAGGTATGTTATTAGAGTTGCAATTAGTGGACTTTATTTTATTTCTTTTTTCATTTCTATTTTTCATTTGATTTATTTTCTATTCTAAGATCTAGGGTTAGGGTTTAGTGTGATATAATATATCATGGTCACAAACAGTCATATAATGAGACCTAGTGTTACACATTAGTCACATGATCATATGAAAAAAGGTAGAAGGTTCTAGAAGGAATGACATTATATAATATGTTTAATACATATTAACCTTAATGTCAAGAATGAAAAAAGTGGACTTAGTATTTTTCTATTCTCCTCTCTCATTTTTTTTATTTTTTATTTTCTTCCCTTTTCGATTTATTTTCCATTATTCTATTTTTTAAAAAAACTAGGGTTAGGGTTAGAGTGACAAGATCATGCTGTCACACAGCATGTCACATCAGATGACATGGTCACAAGTCACATGATGCATGGAAGAAGATAGAAGGTTCAGAAAGGATGACGTCATACAACATGGGAAACATACATCGACCTTAAGGCATACACATGGTCATTTAGGACAGGCCATTAGGTAGTAGTATATAAGGTAGACCATCTTGTACAGAGTTCTCTATTGAGTTCTCTTGTGTTAACCCAATACAAGGATTCTTTCACCTGTCCAACTCTAAGGGCTTGTGGTCGTAACACTTAAGGCAGATATATGGTTATTTAGGATAGGCTAAAGTAGTAAAGCATAGACTAGTAGTCTTAGGTATATAAGGTAGATGATCCTGTACAAGTTCTCTATTGAGTTCCCTTGTGTTATCCAATATAAAATTCTTTCTCTTTGACCCACTCTAAGATCTTTGAGTTATAACATATGTTAATATTGTTATATACTAAGTCTACCTGTTCTGAAAACTGTTCTTTATAATGATGATATATTCCTTAAATCCTAGAAAAATCCTATCTTTCATGATGATTATCTCTTTTGCAACATATTCCCACAGTAGTAATGCAATAATCCTAAACTTTAGAGTGCTTAGTTTTCTATAACAGAGATATTCCTATTAGACTTGACCTTTCATTAGTGGAGTTTTTCTATCTGACTTCTTTTAGTGTCTAATCATTGAAACTTCTGCTTGTGTCTATAATTTAAAATCTTTGAGCATCTTTTATATATTATCTTTGTTATAATTCAAAACTCAAAGTATTAAGTTAAGAAAAAAACCTTGTATCAGTATTAATACAAGAAAACTCAATAGAGTTTCTAAATATAATATATCTATCTTATATATGTTAAGCTGTTAGTTTATACTATATTAAACCCAGCCTGCCCTAAAGAACATGTATATTATATATTATTGATATATATAGTATAATATTATTTTCTAGAATTTTCTATATTCTTTTATTGTGTTATGTGTGACATTTATGATAATCATATGTAATATCATGTTAAATTCTAATTGTTGTAGACTCAAAACCTTAGAGTTGGTTCCGAGACTAAACCTTATACCAGGTTGATACAAGAGAACTCAATAAGGAGCTCCTACTCTATCTACCACTATATATACTATTCTTTCCTGGTCCGTGCTACAATATTATATTACCGACCCTAAAGTCCATGCTCTGTCCTTATATCCTATTACTCATCCACATGTGTTTTCCTTAAGGCCACCATGCTTCCTACATGTGCCCTGACATCATACTCTTAATCTCTGCTGTACATGTGCACACTATGAGGAACCCTTGTCTCTTGACGTCATCTCCTAACCTTAACTTTCTCTCTAGACTCTTCCCGATCCTTCTAGACCCTAAGTCCTTCCAGACCGCTCTAGACTCTATCACATGACTTCCAGGTCACGTGCCTATCTCCTATCTCTTTGTCCGTTGTAGACTAATAATTAACTACTGTTCTAACCCTAACTCTAGTCCAAAGTCTGTCCACACTCTCGTACTATAACACTAATCTTAAGTAAAAAGGAAATATAAAATATAAAATAAAATAAAGTCTATTATTTACAACTCTGACAATTTTTATATATAAGACTAGTAGTTATCATTTTCAAACTTTGTTCCAATCTTCTGAAGTTATAACTATATAGTAGACAAATGATATAGTATATAAGCTGAAGCTAAGATTACTCTGAAAAGTTTGTATTATCAAACTCATTATATAGAGTTTCTACATTCTATATATCTCTAAGACAACTCTGTAGGCTTTTACCTTCTGGTATGAACTACATCTAATAGCATGATCAGATATCCAAGTTTGTTGTTGCTTGCTAAATTCTCTGTTATAGTTCTGTCTGTAAATCACTCAACTCTCAATTCTCAATCACACTTCAATGAGTCCAATGGCTTTTTCTCTCTATAATTTCTCAACTCACTCAGAGTCAACTTCAGTTCCGTTACTTGGAATATCCTTTAACACTGTATCTTATCTTAGTAAACATCTTATTGAGGCTTATTTTCTAAATATCCTATAGTAATTAAGATACATATATTAAAGAGGCTAATTATCTTTTAGGTCTCCTACTTGTACTATCCAACCTATCTAAACAGTTTTACCTATCTTTAGCCCAAGTATTATTACTATAGACAACAACTCTAATTGGAAGAATGCTCCTACTACTAATCCAACTAGCTATTCTAATAATTCTTATCATTCTTCTACTTTTTATTATACTAGAAAACACTTTTCTGTGAAAGTATATACTCTCATAAATTTTTAAGTATATAAGATCTCTTTGAAGGTATTAGCAAGAAGATATTACACTTCTAGATAATGTCTCAGGCCCTCTCAAGTAGACATTAACTTGAGAAACAACATGATAGGATTTTTGAGGATAAGGAATACCATTCATAAATGACTAACTATAAAATATAAGTACTTGTAAGAATACTTTATACAGTTATAAATGTTCAAATAGTTGAATAAGACAGAAACACATTAAATCATAAGCTGATGGAGTCTAAAATGGATTTGCAAGTAGGAAGTGATTATTATGTTGATGTTAGGTTATAAATGATAAAATGGCCATGTGCTTGCAAAACCTTAGATATTATGATCTTAAGTTGAAAAAGTTAGACCAAAGAATAACTTTAGATTGAGTAACCACAAGAGAACTTAATGGAGTCCTAAGTATAAACTAGCCTACCTTATCTACCACAGACTATGGTCTGTGCACACACTACAACTATCCTATCTTCAAGTCTATATACTTTCTATAAGACCAATATATTATTGTTATGCTGTATATCATTATTTGTTCTAGAATCTTCTATAACTTTCTTTGTATTATATTATTATGTGACAGTTGTGACAGTAATAGTAATATCATGCTAAAACCCTAATCCTAAGTTAAAAATAAAATAAAATAAGATGAAAAAGAAATTGAAAAGAAAAAATAAAATGAGAAAATAAAATAAAGTCTATAGTTCACAACTTTGATATCAAAGAGCTTTCTTATGGTTTTGGTCTTTACTCTTTAGCTCCATTTTCTGCATTTTTAGACTAATACATAAGCTACAAGTGGAGAGGAGTAAGAAAAAGGACCTCTAATCTAAATTCCTTTACTTGAGAGCAGTTTTAACTTTTATTTATTAAGTGAGTGTTACTAATATCTATTATTATTTTTAGGCAAGTTTTGGAAAGTTCTAGCAGTCTAAGAAAGGCTGGCAAGATGAGTATCTTCAGTTAGAAGGTTTAACTCAGGAAGTGTTACAACTTAAGATTTATAAAGTAAAGTTGAAAGAAGAATCTTGTATTAGAATTAACATAAGAGAACTCAATAGAGTTCTTAAGTATAATTTATCTATATTATATACTCATAGTCTATATTACACTAAACCTAGTCTACCCTAAAGAGCATGTGTTTATCTTAAGGTTAACATATGTAATATATACTGTATAACATCATTGTTCTAATATTTTCTTTAATGTTTCATATTTCATGAGATTATATGATTATGATTGTGATTGTGACCAATATATGACACCATGTCATGTTGTGTAACAGTTTGTAACAGTCATATATAACATCATGCTAACATTTAACTCTAAGTTCAAAAATAGAAAATAAATAGACAAGAAAATAAAAATAAAAAGATAAATGAAAAATAAATAGTCCACTATCTCTAATTCTGACAAGGGGTGTCTTTAGAATGCATCACCTAGAATAGATAATGTTATTGGAAGCTTTGAAGGAGCTTTGCAATCTATTCACTAGATTTTCTAAAAGAGCTTGTTACACAGTGTAAGATTTACTGTTTATGAATGTATCATCAAGGGAAAGCATTTGCAAGTGGATGTTACTTGTATATTCCTTTTAATATTCTTTCTAACTTCATCTTTCCACATTTAAAAGAGCTCTTTTGAGGGTTTTATGTGTTCTAATCTTATTTCATATTATTGTTTTTATATATTCTCTTGATTTCTGAAGCTGATATCATTTCCTTTGAATTCTTTAGTGTACAGCTAGAGTTGCATAATTCTTGTTACACCCTAACATAGCCTCTTTTCTGCTTAACTTCTGTCATTACTCATGGTCAAAACCCTAGTACAGTAATAATTCTACTAATAAACAACTGGCTAACATTCTTAGTCACATTGCTAATTTGCTGAATGCTCATAAGACCCCTTTTCTAACACTAATTCAAGAAGAACTAAAGTCTGCATCCCTAACACTTCTAGTGGCACTAAGTCTGGCAAGCTCAATAATTTCTTCTTTCAATGTTATCTTTACTTCTGTGCAAACTCTACATAGTTTGATATAGATATTGTGAAGATCAATTTCATAAAAACCTATCTCTCAAAAGTCACCCAGAACTGGTTTGAAGCAGGTCTTAACCAAGAAGACCAGAGCATTCTTCAAAGCTAGCTTTTCCACTAAAACCTATTTTTTAATGAACTATGTTAGCATTTTAGTTTTTTGAATCCAGTTAGTAAAGTGGAAAACATGCTATATAATCTCTGCATGAAGCCTGGTAAGATAATTCTATTCATAATGTGGACTTGATGCACTGTGCCTCCTAATTATGTTGAAGGAATAGTATTCTTTGCTATCACTATTACTAGGGGCTTCCAAATTGAATCTAGAATCCTAGCTTTACTCAGAAACAAGACAAACATATCTTGTTCTAGAATATGTATGCTTTAGTAATAACTATTGATTACCACTACTAGAAGTATGACCATGAACATCACTATACAAGGTAGGCAGAAAAAGAAGCTTTTAAGTCTCACTCTTGGAAACAAGATAAGACTTCTTCTGTTGGCAATACCATAGGCCTTCTAAAAAAAGCAAATACATTCTTTGCAGCCTTATATACCAAATTATTACCTTCTAAGACATCTAACTCTTTGTTTTCCACTATCAAGAAATAGTCTAATTCTTTATAGGTAAATCTCTTTTCAAAGCTAGCTGTTAGAGTAACTGGAAGGAAGAGCAATGCACTTCAAATCTCTAGGGAATACTAAGTCTGTTGTTCAAGAAATACTAAATTATACACTTATCTCCAGGAAATCCTAAGAGAACAGAATGGGAATTCCTAAAGGTAATGACTACTCTATATATTAACAGTGTTACAGCCTTTGGCTTGGATCAGATTGCAACTTAGGCAAAGACTGAAGTAAAAAGTAGAAATAGATCAATTGATAAAGTATAAGAATACAAGAAAGTATCTACAGCTATATATATCTAATAATCATAAGTTATATATAAGGGATTCTTGAGGAAGAAATGAAGAACACATAAGGAAGCCTCCACTACTACATGAGGCACTGACTGAGCATACATAAGGATATAGCAAGACATAGTAGAACAATAAGTCAAAATTATCCTAATATATATTGTCTATGAAGCAACTACCTGTAAAGCATAAGGTATTGATCATATCAAACAGGTTCATTCTAATGTGTCAGAATTCTGATTACATAAGCAAGGAATGATGATAATTGAGCAATTAGAAATAGTTTAGAATAGAGAAACTAAAATTGAAGAGAGCTAGAATACTTAGCAGGTACTTCTAAAATATGAGAAAGTAGATGAGTAAATATGTAGATGATACCAGAAGACTTCAGAAGACTACAGAATATTGCTGAAGAGCAAGAGAGTGTATAAAAGAGAGTTAAATGACATATCTAGATGGTTGGAAATATTGATGTATAACTTGAAGAGGTCTAGAGCATGGGAAATTGAATGAGTGAATAAGTGTAGATATGGAAAAGGATCATGAAACATGAAACAGCCAAAAAGTACAGAAGAGAAAAGACTTAGAAGAGTCTGTTCTCTTATACTGGCCAATAATATCAAGTTGATCAACAATGAGCACAAGAAATAGCTTGAAAAAGATTTGTGCCTCTATTGTCCATTGTAGTACAGAAGACTATAAGCTGAACTCTTGTTCCAAGAAACAGACCATAGTCACTCCTAAAAACCATAGTACTTTAGCAGCTATATCTGAAAAACTTGTAGAAAAATAAAGAGCAACCCTCAAAACTCTGCACAGACTGAGGGCTATGTTGAACTTTCCTGTGCAGCAATGAGTCTTATATAACTTAATGTATCTGCTCTTTCTAATACTCACATTCTTTTTTTTATACTTATTTCTTTCTTGATCCTTGGTAGAATTACCTTGATAAAATTCCATTTAGAGCTTTTATTAACTCTAGGTCTACTCATTGTTTTGTAAACTAGATATTTATAGATATTCAAAATCTAAAGATATCTACAACCCTGCCATTTGTCCTTTGCTTGTTTGATAGTTTATCAAATAGTACTATTTTCAAATTTGCTATCTTGTCTATAATCTTTCCTACTAGTGATTATATGAATCTGTACTTCTATGTTATCCTGCTTGACTCTTTCTGCCCTTTGGTTTTTGAATATAACTAGCTCACCCAACACAATATACTAATTGACTGGGAAAATAAGTTAATAAACTTCCATTCATCTTTGTAGGAAAATTTTTCTCTCTCTCATATTATAGCCAATATATTATTGGCATCCTGTTATCTTCTAACAACTCTCTGCAATTATTAAACCCCATAGTTTCCATACCTGTATCTGAAACCTTTATGTCTACTTCTGAGCAACCTAGCATTGCTATCATTAGTACTACAGTATTCTTATGTACATCAAAACTTCTGGGCTCTAGCAAATTTCAACTCTATCTTTGCTTTTTAAATATCCAGGCTAACTCTGCACAACTTGTAAAGACTTCTAAACTTTTAAATATTCCTTCCAAGTATCACAAATTTGCCAATGTCTTTAGTAAAGCCAAAGCTAAATTTCTTACTCCTCATTATCCTTATGATCTCAAGATCAACTTGGAAGAGGGTGCTCAATCTTCAGTTAGCCTTATATACTCTCTTTTAGCATCCAAACAAGAGGCTCTAAAGAAATTCATTGAGGAAAACCTTAATATGAGTTTTATCTGACCAACCTCATCTCTATATAGTATGCTAGTCTTATTTGTCAAGAAAAAGGATGGTTCACTATATCTCTATATCAACTTTCATAGTCTTAACTATATCTTAGAAAAGAATTTTTATTTACTCTCTCATATCTCCAATTTACTAGACTTATCTCACAAAGCCCATGTGTATACTAAGATAGATCTTCACTATACTTACCATCTGGTTCATATTACTGATGGTAATAAATAGAAGACTACTTTCAGAACATGATATGGATCATTTGAGTGGTCTGTAATGCCCTTTAGTCTTATCAATACTCTTATAGCCTTTCAGTGATTCATAAATAATCTTTTTTTGAATCTTTTAGATATCTGTGTCATAGTTTATCTGGATAATATACTCATCTACTCCAATAGTATGTCCAAACATTGCTAGCATATCAAGTATCCAAATGTCTTTACAATGCTGATCTTTATACCAAAGCAGAGAAATGCAAGTTTTACTCTGAGTTAGTAGAATTACCTGGAATATATCCTTTCTCCTTCTGATCTCACCATGTTTAACAACAAAGTGAAGATAATTCAAGACTGACTGAAGCCCAAGAAGGTCAAGAACATTCAGTCTTTCTTAGGTTTTGCTAATTTTTATCACTGGTTTATCTCCTGGAAGTTTGACTTCTCCTGTTATGATGCTTTCAACTCCTTAAAGAAAGTATTCATCTCCACATCTATCCTTATGCATTGAATTTCCAATACTCAACTCATTACTGAAACTGATACCTCTTACTATGCTCTCACTACAATTCTTTCTATTGTAAATAAATAAAATAAAGTTCATTTAGTTGCCTTTCACTTCTGTGCTTTTACTACAGCAGAGTTGAATTATAACACATATGACAAGAAATTCCTGACTATTTTTAAGGCTTTCAAAATTTGGCAACACTATCTAGAGAGTCTAGCCTTTCTTATCAATATAGTTATAGATTACAAAAATCTTGAGTATTTTTCTACTATCAAGATATTGATCAGAGACAAGTATGTTGATTCAAGTACCTCTCTTAGTTCAACTTTGTCATCAGGTTCTGCTCTAGTCATCTTAGCACCAAACCAGATACTCTTACTAGATGATAAGATAAGATATCTATCATCTATCCTAAAAAAGAGAAATACTACCTATACCATAGTTAATCTTTAGAACTTCAAACCAATCTTAATTTAAGAACAACTTGTGGCCTCTATATAAACTATAGCTTATCTTCTCTCTCTTCTTTGTACAGCTACAGTCATTAATCTCAACACTCTGTACTGAGGTATTCATTTGGCAATTTCTAGTGATTCTATCACTACAAAACATATCCCTACAGATAGCTGATGGTCTTCTTTATCTTGATGGCAGAATTTGCATATTATTTGCTGGTAATTTTTATATATGTCTTCTCTAGTATATTTATGATTATATTCTTGCTGGCTACTTTAGTCAAAACAAAACACTAGAACTTATTTGCCACAGTTATTATAACTTCTGATCTAGCCTTTATACTAATATACAACAACTCTGTGTTACTTACATATGATTCAAACCTTAGTATTATAAGCTCTATGGATTTCTCAAACAGCTTTCCATTCCCAAATAGCTATAGAATTTCATTTTTATGAACTTATTGAAAAACTTCTATTATTCACTAGGTTTGACACTATCATTGTTATGAACTCAAGATCTTAGGGTTGATTAAGAGAAAGAACCTTGTATTGGGTTAACACAAGAGAACTTAATAGAAAACTCTGTACAGGATAGTCTACCTTATATACTAAAGCCTTATGGCTCACGCTAACTACTCCTAGCCTACCCTAAACAGCCATGTGTTTGCCTTGAGGTTAACATGTATAGCACATGTTGTATGATGCTATTCTTCTAGAACCTTCTACATTTTTCTATACATCTCATGACTTGTGACCACGTCATCTGATGCAACTGATGTGTGACCACATGATCTGGTTACCATAATTATGGTTCTAAGAATAGAAAGAAAGGTAATTTGAAAAGAAAAGGAGAAAGAAAATGAAAATAATATAGAGTCCTCTGTCTTCAGTCTTGACAATCATAGTTATTATTAACTAGCTCACTAAGTAGACTACTTTTATTCCTATACTGTCAGAGTTGTGAACAATAGACTTGGTTTCATTTATTTTTTACTTCTCTTTTTTGTTTTTTCTTTTCTTTTATTTTTAGTTTTCTTTTCTTTATTTTGGACTTAGACAAAGAGTGTGATATGATGTTATGCATAAAAGTCATATATGTTACAAGGTGTCACAGGTATCATAGTCACATATTACATAATCTCATAACATAGAAAAGATTATAAAAGGTTCTGAAACAGAGAATATTATATAGCATAATAATAACATGTTGGTTTTATAAAATGTATATAGACTTTGTGGTAGGTTAGTTATAATGTGTGCAGAGACTAAGTAGTTTGTACTTGGAACTCTATTGAGCTTTCTTATATTACTTAATATAGCAATTGTTTTTTGTTACTTGAATCTAAGTTATAGTTATAACATGCATATAACACTATTTTTGCAGAGCTAGCATAACTCTTTGTTCTTTATATGTTTTCCAAGCATAGTGTTTCCTCTCATATTATCTTCAACTATAGAGTTTATATTACAAACTTAAGATAGATCAAGAGAAAGTA
>Ga0157364_1007459_pt1 | contig 11318 bp, 4 predicted proteins | sample AttsexASBM2_FD_111476 | JGI IMG/M metagenome (GOLD analysis project Ga0157364, IMG submission 111476) | Fungus gardens microbial communities from leaf cutter ant in Ribeirão Preto, State of São Paulo, Brazil - Atta sexdens ASBM2 | ecosystem: Host-associated > Fungi > Mycelium > Unclassified ...
ACAATTTAACTATATACATTTAAAAATAATTTTATTAAACTATCATGATAATTATGTAAGGCGCTTAAGCAAGATGAACAATGCTGCAAAAAATTTTTAAATTCTACAGCTAGCTTAAGTATCATCTTATGAAATACTCTATATGAACCTGGCATCCGATTTAAAAAAAAAAAATTGTTTTGATACGCATTAAATTAAGCTTGGTTTGTACCCGTTTGTATCACTTTTCTTTTCGTTTATACCTCAGGATTAAAAATTATAAAGGGTTGAAAAAATGCCAGCATCCCTTTTAAGATATTTTTATTTTTAATTTGAATAGTTCTCACCCCTATATTGAAAATTCGGTATAATCACCTCTTTGAAGATACAAACGAAAAGAAAGGCGGTACAACGGGTACAACCGATCCCGAAATAGCAATCCGTTTACAGATTTAAAATATCATAAGAAATGGCGAAGCTGGCTCTCTATTTTGAAAATTCGATATAATCACCCCCTTGAGAGTACAAACGGGTACAAATGATTCCGAAAGAGCACTCATTTACAGATTTAAAATATATTAAAGTGGAGTGCTGACATTTTTTTTCAATTCTTTATAATTTTTAACCCCTTGAGATACAAACAAAAAGAAAGGTGGTACAAACCGAGCTTAATTTAATGCGTATCAAAACAATTTTTTTTCTTAAAATCAGATTCATATAGGTTTAAGTAGTATCCTATATAATTATTTTGATGGTCCCACAAAATTATTTTAGAAAGATTTGTATCTAATTAAATTTTTAGATATTTCAGCAAAGCTGTTCTTTCCGTTTTTTTCTAAATGTTGTAACTGTCATTTATCACGCTAAACTCTCCTTGCCAATTATTACATTCTTAAATTTTTTACATTACTGAAAATCTTTATTATACCATATTGAAAATTTTTTTCATTTTAACTATATTTTGATTGTTCCAAATTTATCACAGTTTCGTTTTGCGACGTGGGGCGAGTTGATGCTGATCCTCTTAGGTCTGATACTGGGTAGTTTTGTAGGCCTAAGTATTCCAATTGCCATTATTCAATATGGAGAATTCAGCAATATGCTATTGGATCGTACTAAAGAGAACGACACGACCACACCAACCGTCATATTACCATTATTTGGTGGTGGGAAGATTTTGTAAGTAATATTTTATCTTTTTATCTTTCTTTGTAAGTTAATAATTATCCTATGAAATATGTTTTATAACAATAAGAAAAATATGTATTAACAAGAATAGAAATATATATTATGGTGTAATAGATTCCTCAAGACAGATTCTCTTAAACATCGGATTGAAGGGACAGCAGAGTGTTATTTTATTCTGACACGAAGCGTTATTTATTTCAGATATCCTAATGCAACTTACGAAGAAAGAATGAACGCTCTATATGACGATTCGGTGGCCTTTGGCGCTTCTTGCGCATCAATATCAGCGATTATGTTCGTCCTTTGCATACTTATGATCGATGTACTCAATATCGCCGCATCCAGACAAATTTCAAGAATTCGTAAGATATTTCTAAGAGCCGTTCTCAGGCAGGACATGTCGTGGTACGATACGAACACATCAACCAATTTCGCAAGCAGAATCAACGAGTGAGTTTTCTTCTTATTATTACGTAAATGCACCATATCGTATCGCAGATTAAAAATAACAGGAATTATCTTGATGGCAAAATTTGCATGGGCTCGTTTATTCAATCCTTAAATGCCTTTTCAGTATGCCATATCGGTTTTTCTTTTTCCAATATTTTTTCAATACTCTTCCTATATGCTTGTAATTTTTTTTATTAATAAAGATACATTTGCTTGGTACTGTTTTTTCGGGGAAAAACGGTTTTACTAAAAATTTAGCTAGAACTGGAAATAATAAAAATGATCTGAAAATAAATAATTTTGATGATCATCAAAATAATTATGTACATTTAAATTGATTATTAGAATGTCAAACTTTTTTGCAGCGTTGCCCATACTTGAATTTTCTACAAAATTATTTTGAAGTCAAAAATTATTTTCAGACTGAAATTTTCACATCTGTACCTATCTAAATTTTTACACGGAAAGAACAATTTTGCTGAAATATCTAAAAATTAGCTAGATACAGATCTAAAAATTTTATTGGATCAAAATAATTTTGTAAGAATCTTAAATAATGAGCAATGTTGCAAAATGCTTTAATATTCTAACAATTTTAATGTCCTACGTAATTATTTTGACAGTTCAGCAAAATTATTTTCAGATTTGTATCTGTTAAAATTTTAATATTTCAACAAAATCGTTTTTTCCGTGTGACGGGATTTTAAGGATTAAAAAGGAGATATTATAACCTTTTGGACTCGATGCCAAAATTTATAACAGTTATAAAAGTTACTGACGTGGCATCTATAAGATCTATTCAATTTATGAATTAAAAAATATTAATTAATCTCAAAAAATCAAAATGTCATAACTTGTATAAAAAAAAGAATAAATATTTAATATATTTTAATAAGACTAATTTAACTCTATTTTCTGTAACATAAAAAAATTTTTGGCAAAGAGATTTATATAATTGAATGAATTCTATTTTTTTTTAACCTACTGTTAGCTCCGGAAACAAAATTTGAAATTGTATAAATCTTTCGTTCATTAATAACGTATTGAATAATTTCGGCGTCAAGCAAAGATCTAATAAAGATTAACAACTCCGATATGATCTCCCGCGGAATAATTTTAACGGAGAGGATATTCTGTACATTCACATGCCAGTGCGTCCTCAAAGCGAGAACGTTGTACCTTCGATTTTCGAGACCGTCGATGTAAACGCAGGGCGGTCGCGGGAGGAGAAGCGAAGAGCAAAGTTCAGGAGGCGAGAACCTGTGTGTTCATCAACAGGTGGGCGTTTGCTCGAAACTCGAAAAGCCTGTTCCCACACTGTCTCTGCTTCCGCTTGTATTACACCGTATAGTAATTGGATGAGCGACTCATATTAAGTTATTAGTTGTGTGAATCGCAAGTAGTTAATTTTTATTTCGAGATAACCAGTCTCGTTATTCGTTCATGATTCTATTTTCACGATGAAGATAGAAAGAAAAAAGGTAAACTATTGTGCTTTAATATATCATTATGCGCAATTAAGAAACACATAAAAAATGTAAAGCAATAAATCTTAAGCAGTAAACGAGTCAATCAATCATAGTAAAGAACGTAAAGTAAGTACTGTGATTGGCCGATTCATTGCTTACGATTACTGCTTACGTCCATTCTACAATTGTGTAAGCGTAATTGTAAGTGATTGTAGTTGTAAGAATTAACCAATCACAGTTAAATATGAAGGAAATATTTGACTGTGATTAGTCTATTTTTACAATTAGAATAGGCTTTATAGCCTTACATTTTTTATGTGTTTCTGGTTTTACAGACTATCTGCAACATGATAACAGCATTGTCGTTATCACATATTTTGCTATCTAGAAAATATATAGACGTATCTATAGAATGTACACACATCGATCGACTATTTTTCATTGGCCAGCTATCGATTGTCCAGCAACAGCTGGCGTGACATAAAGATTTTAATCTTGTGGCAGATGGAGTGCAAAAAACGTGAGATTGCGATAACGCTGACAATGACAGATGCTGATAAACGTCAAACTTGATCAAAACTCAATTTCGTAGCTTTGAACACGTGCTTTAAAGTTGAATCTCTTATTATGTAAAAGTTCTTATTATGTAAAAAATGATATTGAATCGAAATTGGGTCGGATAGAAGAATATAGGATTTATTTAACTATTGTATTAACAGATATAAAATATATAGATAGAAAAAAATGTCTTTTTAATACAGAGATTTGGAGAAGATGAAGGACGGTATGGGAGAGAAACTTAGTATCATTACGTATCTAATCACTTCGTTCGTCTCTTCTGTCATCATCTCGTTTGTATATGGTTGGCTGCTGACCCTGGTCATGTTAAGCTGTGCTCCGATCATAATAATCGCCACGGCCTTTGTCGCTAAGGTGCAGAGTTCTCTCTCGGCTAAGGAGCTGACAGCCTATGGTCAGGCTGGTAGCGTCGCCGAGGAAGTTCTTGCTTCTATCAGGACCGTGGTTGCCTTTAACGGCGAGAAGAAAGAGGTGGAGAGGTATTCGGAGAAGCTTGCACCCGCGGAAAAAAGTGGAATCAGGAGGGGCATGTGGTCAGGAATTGGCGGCGGCGTCATGTGGCTGATCATTTATCTCAGCTATGCATTGGCATTCTGGTGAGGAGGATACGCGTTATTATTGCAAAAAAGGATATTTTGCGTTATATTTATATCCGAACAAGTCTGTGCTCTATAGATACTTTGTAAAATTTAATAACTTAAACGAAAAGTATCAGAGATACACATCACGCGTGCAAGTCGTAATTAAAAATTCAATTAATAAGAAATTGTTCCTTTACTCCAAAAGTGATAAAAATAAAAAAATGTGTGATTTTCGAATTATTGTAAGTAAGTTAAATAAATATTATCCTTAATCATCAAAAGTGAACTAATAACTTAATTTCATAAAAAATTGAATTTCAAAATTGTCAAAAATTCAAAAAGAAGTAATTAAAAAAATTGACAATTCAAAAAAGACTTTTTGGTCTAAGATTTTTATTGTACAAGGCTGTGAAAAAAATGTTGAGAAATTCAGGATTGTATTTCAACATCTGTACATTATATTATTAAATATTTAATATATTATATTATTAAATATTATTATTTTTAACTCAAATGTTAAATCCTTTATTTAATAAAGTTGAAAGAGTAAAAATGAAAAAAAATTTGAGAATAAAATTTTACTTGTATCATAAGATTTTGATTACAGACAGAAGGTTAATAATAATTTTTTATGAAGTTAAATAATTTTTCCCCTTTTCTGATACATATAATTTTTTTAGTTATTACTTTTTAAATAAGGAAGCGATATGTCACTCAAAATGAGTTATAATGAACTGATTATTCTGACATTACAAATATTCGTCTCAATGTAATTATTTCGCTTGGATTGTACCTTAATTTAACAATATGAATAAAGCAATTTCCATTTTTCAAATATAAAAACCACGGGATAGATAATTGAACATTTACGTCTGGAATAGCATCACTCCTTTTTACGCAGTTCGACGAAAAAAGCGTTAGCTTTCGCGAGGATGTGTCGCACTCCGGCAAAAAGCACATTTTCTCTTGTGCCGCAGGTACGGGGTAAAATTAATTCTGGACGACCGCTCGAATGAAGACAAAGAATACACGCCAGCAGTATTAGTGATCGTGTTCTTCGGCGTTCTGAGCGGTGCACAAAACATGGGCTTGACTTCGCCGCATCTCGAGGCATTCGCGATGGCCAGAGGTTCGGCGGCTGCCGTTTTCAATGTTATCGATCGGGTGCCATCGATCGACAGTCTCAGCACGGAGGGTCGACGGCTTGACTCCGTTAATGGAGAAATCGAATTTAGAAACATCGCGTTTCGTTACCCGGCAAGGAAAGATGTCAAGGTGCTTCAAGCACTGAATCTGAAAATCAATCGTGGCGAAACAGTGGCGCTCGTCGGCGAATCTGGATGTGGCAAATCTACATGTATACAGCTCATTCAACGGCTCTATGATCCCCTTGATGGACAGGTCAGTAGCTTATTAATTAGACTCATTAAGCGGATTCTTTTTTCTTGCCATAACATTGAGAGAAATGTTATATTTGATATAAATAACCATTATTTTCAAGAAGGTTATTGACCTTTTCCGTTGTTCGTTATTCATTAAAAAGTTATTAACAAAACAATTTTTATGAATAGTACACAATTTTTATACAAGGTACATTATTTCAGCAGTATTTCCGATAAAAATATATAAAAGGAGAGCAACCTTGATGACCTTGACCTCGATATATTTTGTCAAGGTCATGATCCTAAATGACTTTGAAAAGATTTTAGCCACCACTTATTATCTATTAAAAAGTTATTAACAAAAAAAATATTCATCAATAAAACGTAATTTTAAAACGATTCTGCTCCATTGAAATTCTCTGCTTTAAAAACACAAATTATGTTCTTATATAATTTTTATGTTTTTAAAGCTGAAAATTTATGTTTTTAGAGCAGAGAATTTGTGTTTTTAAAATAGAGTATTTTTAAATATGTACACAAATTTTCTATTTTAAAAACATATAAAAATTATTTTATTTATAATGAATAAGGAGTGATGAAAAAAGTTAATGTCCTTCTTGAGGATTAAGATCAAGATCACTTGAAATTCATTTGAAGCTAGTAATGGGGAAGTTTTATCCCATTATTTTGTTGATATGTAAATTACAAAAATTTTCTTATTTTTTAGACCCCTATTCTATAACTCTTCATGACAGTAATTACCGTTATATTATTAATGTATAGTTTTTTCACCATGTACAAAATCTAATCTGCGCAACGACAATGTAACGATATCATTAAGAATCGCAGAATAGAGAAGGGATCTAAATTAAAAAAAATCAAATTTTGATTAAAACACAATTATTTAATTAAAAAATAATGTTCCAATTTTTGGTTAAAATAACCTAATTTTTATGAGAATAGTATAATTTTTTAATTAAAAAATAAAAAAGTTTTTGTAATTTACATATTAACAAAATAATGGTTATATATTATATATCAAACATTTTTCTCAATAAAGGAAAATTCACTGCTTCGTTAGAATTATTCATTTTAAATACGCGTATGACGTACGCAATGGAACAAAAAGTTTTAATTTAAAGGCACAAAAATTTTGGATATCGCATTTAATTTTTTGTTTATGCGAAAGACTTACTATAAACTTGGTTTATGGAATTCTTTTAATGGCAAAACATATAGAGGCAGAGAATTCGCGTGTTATGACGGGCGTTGTTACGCAGAGAATAAAGTTAATAACCGCGCATATAGTGTCATAAATGTCCAAGTAACGTTTTTATCCCTCGAAATTACAGTGACGCTGAATAAATGGCATTGCGCTGCAGTAATTTACTCTGGCGTTATTCAGAAAATAATTGTTTTATCATCGTCATTTCCGTGTTATATTTTTCATCATCTTCTGTCGAACGTCTTCAACCGTTATCTTATCATTCGGTTCACTTATCTTGTTTGTATTTTCACAACGAGGAAAATTCACGAGAAAATGGCGATTCTTTCCACTCTTTCGTAGGAAAGAGAGACGATCGAGATCGCGTACATCGTGTACGGTGAAGAGTGTCGTTACAATGTTATTATTAATGCGATCCCGCGATTTTTACGACGCCAAAGTAGCTGTTGGCAGTAACGCAGCATCCTACGTATAATAAACATTTTATGTTTTATAATTTGAGGCTTTTCACCACGCCCTCCGACGAATATATTATGTTTATATGTTCAATAAAGTTACGAACTATAAGTTTGCTTTTAGTTACGTGTAATATTAAACGCCATGTACATACAATATATACACTTTATCATACATCCATGCTACAGGGATATAAAAACATAATGATTATATTTTTATCATTTATTTTATATACATACTAACCTGTACATTTTTAAAATTCTTTTTATTAATTTCATAAGTCTATCATATTTAATATTGCTAATATTTTAATGTTGTTATTATAATTCGAGATTTACTAAGAAAATAAGTAAAATTGAAAAAAAATATATTGCTTCGTTATTTTAAAAGTAACACAAAAAATTTAAAAGGGAAAAAACTATTTTTCAAATTGACAAAAAATTATTGGCTAATCAAATTGGTAAAAAGAATATTCTTAATATGATAAATATTATTTTTGTCATTTTTCGTTTCACATAAAGAAAGAACAATTTTGCTAAATATCTATAGATTTAAAAATAATTTTGTTAGATAATCAAAATAATTATGTTGGAAACTAAACAATGATCAATAACTAATGATCAATGTTGCAAAAAATTTTAATATTCTAGAAACTAGCTCGAGTTTATAGAAATTATTTTGATAATCCGACAAAATTATTTTCTCTGTCTGTACATATCTCAGCAAAAATTTTAAATCTTTCAAAATCCTTATTCCTATGCGACTCTTTAAAAAAAATCATCTTTTCCAAATGTGATTTTTTTTAAATCATCTTTTTTGAATTGTGATGTATAACCATTTTTTGAATAAAATTAAGTTCACTTTTGATTGACAGAGTAAATTTATCTAACTCATTGGTGATAACTAAAAAATAATGTTCTTTGAATTGTGTTCACTTTTGAAGTAAAGAAGTAATGTCTAAAATTGTATATATATTCCCTTTAGAAGTTATATTAATTTTATTAGTTATTTAATAATTTCTATCCTGTTTAGAAATTAATAATAATGACGTTTATTTTCAAACATAATTCTCAAGTCATCATTCCACTCAACTATAATAACTTCTCGTTTCGCACGAAATATTAGCATGTCAGCTCGGCATGTGTGTACGCACAGATAGAGAGACAATTTTCAAGAGTTCTCGTATTTTCCTATGCAGGTCCTGCTGGATGGGGTCGACGTGTCGACATTGAACGTTCAATGGCTGCGCTCGCACATCGGCGTAGTTGGTCAGGAACCAGTCCTCTTTGACACAACGATACGCGAGAACATCCGTTACGGAAATGACAGCATTACCGAAGAGGAGATGATCAAAGCCGCGAAGGAAGCGAACGCTCATGACTTCATCTGTAAATTGCCGGAGGTGAGCGCTACCGCCCTTTTCTCGTATTCCAGCTGTGCCTTTATCCGTCCGGAATTATAGCTTCCTTTTGGTCGTGCTTCGGCGCGAGAATACGATTGATTCAACCGGTTTCGTTCGGGAAGTCATAGAGCCAGCGGTCGATGTTGTCTATTGAAAATCCAACGAAGATATTGTATTCATTCGATATTATCTCTTCTGCCGAAACTCTTCAGCGTTAGTTTGCTTGGAATATGTTAAACTAAATTGCAGAACGAATGTAATCACTAGTTAAGCTAATGATACATAAAAAAAATGTAAGAAGTCAGCATTTTTTACTTGTTATATAGGAAAAACGGTTTTGCTAAAATATTTAAAAAATTTTAATACAAAATTTAAAAATAATTTCGTTAAATAATTACCAAAAGAAACTATCTATTATCACTGGCCTAATGATTATTATTATTATTTACAATCATATGAGAGGGTAATGCTTGAATTTAAAACCGAGTTAATATTAGAGAATATTTTAATTTCGACAGTCTATAAAAGAAGGGTAAAATTTTATTTTTATTTTTTCGCAACCGTTTGTTTTATTTCTACATTTTCTTATGTGTATTTTTCTTCATGAAAACCAAAAATTATCATAAGTTTTTAAATGATTGAAGCGATTTCGTACCATATGAATAAAAATTTTATTAACTTTGAATCAATATATCGATTTTTTCTTGAGTATAGTATCATTATTATGACAATTTTCGGTTTCCATGAAAAGAAATACGTAAGAAAATGTAGAAATAAAAGGATCTTCGAATGGTCGAAAAAAGTATCTTTTTTGTTATCGCAAGAAACTGCGTGATTCGAATGCTAATCGATGAAATCTCATTGGACACAGGCGGGTTTTGAGATTTCTGCGAGCATAATTGAAAAGATTAAATTAACAAGTAACGAAAGAGATAATGTAATTTTCCTGAATAATCCCCCGACTGGATACAACCATTGTCATCGCATTGCGATATGTTAACAATAGTCTCAGGTGTGCCAGGCAGTCCACGCTGTACGCGCGCAAACAGGCGATAAAACACGCGTGTTAAACTGTGCGCGGGGCAAATAACATTATCCGAGATTACGCTTGTGTCAACGATTAGGCGTTTATTAGCGGATTATCGGTAGGTGAATTCAATACTCGCGTATTCCCATATTAGTCCCATTGAATCGTTGTCCGCGTTCGCACACACATTTGGAGCTTATCCCGCTCACACGTTCGCACGCGATACAATTTAACGTGCAGCTTCATTTTCATCGTTAGAAAAATAAAGTTTGCTCGATATGAGTTCATCAGGATTGTAATTAGTCAACGTGCTCCACCTGCACTGCGATAACATTTTTGGACAGTAACTACTATATCTGTTAAATCGCATTGTAAATAGATTTGATGGATATCGTAACAACAGAAATCCCATTAACTGGAAGCTCCTAGCTTTTAGATTCGACTTGCCTGCGGAAAGATCACTGATCGAGAAACGCCATCAGCGGACGTGTTGTAGCTTGCAAATTTAATAAATTCGCAACCTGCATATGCACCACAGGTGTGACATGCTATTTCGTTCTTGATTAAATACCTGTTACTTTGAACCGCAAATTGTTCAAAACTGTCATCGGGCGATTGGTGGTATATAGCCGACACCAAATGTGCACAAAGAGCGTCGATTTGCAAATTTAAATTTAAAAAAATACAAAAAGGAAGGTGTTGCACGATAAAAGAAAAAAGCAAAAAAAGATATTCGTTGAAATATTTATGATAAAATTGAATTGCTAGGATGTCGTTAATATCTACTATCGCGAAAAAGATTTTCGTGAAATATACGAAAATATCTTTTTACTTATTTCAACTGTTTGCAATAATTTCAACTTAAAGTTCAAATGTAATTAAAATTCACAGGGTTGCCACTGATAAAATAAAAAGGGAAATAGAAAACAGTCAAAGAAACTAGGAAAAAGTTAGAGAATTTTGCAAAATTTTCTGGAGAGAGAAAATTAGAATTCTTGGTTTTAAAGAAGTATAATATGCATATTTTTACGCAGTTTTAGAATACTACCAAATTTAGGCCGTTCGTATTTTACTACTAGTTAGTATGATATAGTATAATATACGTAATGGAAATTATAGATTTTCTAGTACTGTCAATTGGCAGTCAACTGGCAGTACGAATACGGTCTTAATTAAACGCAAGTAATATCAATATTAATAGTAATTTATATTGTTACGTCAAATTGTTCTCTCAAAATATTTGACGGTTTTAAAATCAGGACGAAACTATAAAAAATTTCAAAATATTATTAAAACCATTGACAGAAAAAAATCATGAAATTTTGTTTGGAAATAAGGGAAAGATTATAAAATTTTAGAATGAGGAATTTGTGGCGCGCAATCCTTAATTCAGAATGCACAATACTACTAATAACAGACAATTCGACAGAATTATTATCGATTCGAAAATTTATCTTTCTTGAGACACGCACATTTTGCGATGTCGCATTCTAATGTCAATTCGCGCACGAGGATCAGGAACTTAAAGCAGGTGTTGTGGACAGGGATACGATAGTCCAGTGGGTGAAAGAGGCTCTCAA
>Ga0157364_1007460_pt1 | contig 11317 bp, 11 predicted proteins | sample AttsexASBM2_FD_111476 | JGI IMG/M metagenome (GOLD analysis project Ga0157364, IMG submission 111476) | Fungus gardens microbial communities from leaf cutter ant in Ribeirão Preto, State of São Paulo, Brazil - Atta sexdens ASBM2 | ecosystem: Host-associated > Fungi > Mycelium > Unclassified ...
ATCTTTTTCTTTTTAATTGTTAAAGGTTATAGTTATCGGTGCAACGAACAGAATTGATGCAATTGATCCAGCTTTGCGAAGACCTGGCCGTTTTGATCGTGAACTCTTCTTTCCCCTACCGGCTATGAAAGAGAGATTAGAAATCTTGAAAATTCACGTTAGTAAATGGAAAAATCCGCCGTCTGATCAATTATTGGAGATACTGGCGGAAAAAGCAACTGGTTATTGTGGCTCAGACTTGAGAGCTTTGTGCACCGAGGCAGTACTGCAGGGATTACGGAGAACTTACCCACAAATTTATATGACAAATGACAGATTACTGCTGGATCCGGAGAGAGTTGAAGTACGTTTAGTATAAAAAGAATAATCAATATGTAATCGAAATTTTATATTTTAGAAGTTGATATTAACTATATTAATTAACAGGTAAAGAAACGTGACTTTATGCAAGCAAACGCTATGCTCATTCCATCATCACATAGAGTAGCTCCATGTGCAGGAAGAAAATTGCAACCTTTTATGGAACCGCTATTAGCACCTCCATTAGAAGAATTACTTAATTTAATAAGAGGAATATATCCTCAAGGTGTAAATCCTGCAATGGCAAAGTAATTATTCTTTACATATATATTATAACATTTCACATTATAATCATAAATAATATTGTTAATCAAAATATGTTCTTATAAATTGTTCTATAATTGTGATTTGTTTTTATAGAATGAGAAATGCCAAAGGTATTCATCGCCCAAGATTATTAATTTCGGGTGGCAGTCTGTCTGAGGGTCAGGGACCTCATTTAGCTCAAGCATTGCTATATTGCATGGAACATCTGCCAGTTCAGATTTTAGATGTCAGCACATTGTTTGCTGAAAGTGCTCGATCTCCGGAAGAAACTTGCGTGCAGGTTGTATAATTTATTATATTAAATTTTTAAATTTATATATTTGTCTACAAGTTTTAAAACTTTAATTTCACAATAATTGAAAATTATATTGATAAAAAATAATAATTTGATTCGAAATATAATCAATATCACACATAAATGAAAAATTAAAATATCTATTTTAATTTTTTATTCATATGTGATATTATATTTCAAAGGAAAAGAAATATTCCGAGAGTTAAATAGATAAATATTAATAATTATAAATATTGTAGGTATTTAATGAAGCGGTTAGGAATGTACCGTCCATAATTTACATTCGATCGATTAATCAATGGTGGCCTCTCGTGCCAGAAACAGTGAAAGCAGTTTTCCTATGCCGTATCGCAGCACTAGATCCTTCCTTACCAATTTTAATTCTCGCAACGAGTGACGCAACGTATCAAGATCTTCCCGATCAACTAAAAAGCTTGTTCAGTGAATTACGTGGAGAGGTGTATTCTATGAAGACTCCTACCACCGAACAAAGAACGAAATTTTTCCGGCCCATTTTTGTTATTCAGTGTCTAAGACAGCCGCAGATCAAAAGCAACAAAGTAGAGGTTTTAGAAACACTGCCATTAGCGCCAGATCCGTTGCCAAAGAAACTAACAGAAGAGGAGAAGCAGATCATGTACGAGAAAGATGAAATATCTCTGAGAGAATTACGAATTTTTCTGAGAGAAATATGCGCTAAATTAGCGAGAAATCGACAGTAAGTTTAATATTATATAAATTATTTTCAGCTGTTTTTCAGAGTATATCAGAAGAGTTTAATTGAATAATGTGTTTCAGATTTTTCATGTTTACAAAGCCGGTGGACACGGAAGAAGTACCGGACTACAATCTAATAATAAAGCAGCCTATGGATCTAGAAACGATGATGACCAAGATCGATATGAACTGCTATTTATGTGCCCGCGAATTTCTTGACGATATTGATCTCATATGTAGGAACGCTCTAGAATATAATCCAGACAGGTCAGTAACTGAATCAGAATACGATCTTTTTAAAATTTCTCGCCAGTCAAGGAAAACAATCATACGAGTCTTTGTGCGAGAATTATCTCCATTACAGAAGCAGTTATTGATATTGTGCTATAACTTGAAGTTCTTCTTTAGCAATATATACTGTCTTTTTCTATACTGACATTTCATATTGTGTGTTTTCATGTCAGCTTACGTGATAGGCCTTCCCTCGGAATATTAAAGAGGTAGTTGAGCTTTTTGCTGTTTATCCGTAATGCTGTTATCGCTCCGTAGATAATAGTGGTTTTCAATTTAGAGCGCACCATAATCGTTGTTGTTTTGCTAGACACACCATTATGACTAATTCACCACGCATCATTGAAGACCACTCCCATTAGTCATCATGCTTTCTATCAATGGAATGCTAGAATGATTTTCTTTTTTATATGCTAATAACACATTACTTTTTTTTTCATAGGGATCCTGCAGACAAATTAATAAGACATCGAGCGTGTTCTTTGCGTGATAACGCTTATGCTTTAATAAAAGCTGAATTGGACTCTGATTTCGAGGACAAGTGTCGCGAAATTTCGAAGAATCGTCGAATTTTAGAAAGCAATTGTGATAATGATGAAAGCAAAAATTCCAAGCTGGAATCTAATTCCACGAACGAACGAGCAGACAAAAAGGAGTCTATAAATTCTAGTCACTCTCTCGTTGTGAACGGAAAGAAATTCGGTAGTTCGAGGAAGCGTAAAATACCCGCTTGGGCTCGCGGTTATGTAAAGAAGGTTCAAAAGAAGAGGAAGATCGCTTTCGAGGAGAATGTTACTGAAATAGTTGCGAATAAATCAGCAAGCAATGAAACTACTACTAGTATTGATCTAGAAAAATTTCAAGAATTCGAAACTGAAGCGAATAACGTTTTGAATGGGCATATGGGATTGTTTGATAATACTGATTCAGAGAACGATTCGCAAAATGAAAATTCAAAGGGAAGTCAAAACTGCACAACTATAACAGATCAACGAATAGATAATCTTGATCAAATGGAAATATGCTTCATAGAGGAAGACAAACCAATGGTGAATGGTGATTCGAGTTCGTCATCTCGACGCGAAAGCATGGACGAATTATCATTCGCCATCGAAAGTGATACTAGCCGAGATAAGATTGAAGAAAACGAGAAAATTGTAGTTGATAAAAGCGAACTTGATAATGCATGGCATTTTACTGTTGAAATAACAAAAGACTTTCCTGTCGAGGTGTTATGCGATATTTATGTGCAACTAAGCAGATGCGTTGGGAAATATGCTCAGAAATACGATAGAAAATCACTGCCAAAGGTAAATACTTTGTATTAATTGTAAAATTATACTACAGAAACTATATAATTTAATAAAATTAAAATATATTGATTAATTTAACTAGGTATAAATGTATGTTAACAAACATTGTTACTTTCAGGACTTGCTCAAGGAAGTGGAAAAGTTTACAGAGTACAAGTCACAACGTCAGTAGAGTATAATACACAGGTATGAAAGAAAATGCATATTACTAACAAGACAAACGTATTACATTATTACGCCATTGTGACACCTTCAGCAACACATCGGAAGGTCTTTTTTTGTATATTTATACTGATCGTAAAGCTGGATATTATCATTGTTGTATCAAATGGAACTTTGGAATCCTATATTTCTTAGTTATTATACTGCCAATTTTTAGGTGAATAACAGCATGTATCTGCAAAGCTATTGCATTTGTGTAAGATAAAAAGCAATTTTAGTTGATTATTAAGTTCCAGGTATATTAGATTGGATTTTGTACATATTCTAAAAATACTGTAAATGTCTAATCAAGTGATTATTTGATATTTCATACAAAAATAAGATCATGAATCTTAATTATATATATAAGGCTAAAAAAGTTAGAATGCCGTTTTTTATTGCTGCCATTTATATATACTTTTTTTATAAAATTAATTTGATTTAAATTTAATAAATGGCTTCTGTAAAAATTTGATTTATTATTATTGGCTTGATAATGAAAATATTATCATGTTTAAAGCTCCTGAGTAGTTATTATAGCCATATTGAATTGTGACGTCAGAAGCGAGAAATGACACATTAATTTTGTTGTTTCGTACCATTTGTAAATAAAGACAATTTGGACAAAACAAAATGATGAGATTGTTTTAAAACAATTGTAAAAATAGATGAAAGCTATTCTCATTCCTTTCTGACAGTCAGTAAATAATCTTATAAAGTGATAAAAGTGATAAAGGCACGTGAAAGTGAAAATAGTGTACGTAACACATAAATAAATAAATAAATAAAAATACTGAATAAAAATACTTAATGTGCCTTTTATCATTTTTTTACAATTATTGTCTGTCAGGGGAGATAAAAATAGCTTTATCCATTTTTAAAATTATTTTAAAGCGATCTCAGCGTTTTGTCTAAATTGTCTTATGAATGGCACGTAATAAAAATTAACGTGTCATTTCTCGCATTTGATATCACGATTTAACATGGCCGTGATCACAATTTAACTACTCAGGAGCCTTAAAACTTAATATTTTCGAGATTACATCATTTTTATATATCATAATGGATGTGATAAAAATAATAAAACCAAATAAGATAAAAGTAGTAAATTGCTAACATTCTTGCATAATATTCCTTCAGAAAATAACTCTTTTATTTCTAAACGTTTGTTCAAAAGATTCCAGATTAAATAGAAGATTAAATAGAAGATCCAATTAAAAACTTATCTGACAATATATAATATGTATAACGCAAGAGAGGATACAAGTTTTTAATTTAATCTTCAGTCACTTAATATATATACATACTTTATATGTATACAGACACATATACACATTTTGCAAAATATATATTTTTCTTTCAAGTAATTACATTATATTGATCATCATACAGGGTGAGGAAAAAATACCGGAACCACGAAATATCTCGAAAAATATAAGTTTTATGGAAAATTGTTTTAAATAAAAGTAAGGTTTGAAAAGTTTATCTACCGGTCTTATCTTATTTAATCTTGAGTGGCATTGCCAGTCATATTGATTTCTTTAAATGGAAATCTCTACTTAAAACCTGACTTGACCTTAACGATGCTATCTGAAGTTAAACTAATAAGATAGATAGATCTTTTTAAACCCTACAACTTTTACCTGAAACAGTTTTCTATAAAGCTTATATTTTTCGACATATTTTGGGGTCCCTGTATTTTTTCCTCACTCTGTATAAGAGATAATAAAAACACAAGAATTGATACATTGTGTACTTAACAATTTTAATTTAATTCAATCTTTATTAAGCAAAGATTAATATAGTACGGTGATTGTTCGCAATTTTGTATAGCGGCTTTTTTTTATATTATCACAAGTTTTTTTCATTTTATTAAATTACTAACTATTTAGAATTATTCATCTCGAATAAAAATTTATCGGAGAGAAAGTTAAAACACGAAACGTTTTTTCTTACATTTGTTACATACATATACTCTCTAAATCTTTTGGAGTAAAATCATCTCACTCCAAAAAGCTGAAAATTGAGCCAGTCTTGAAAAAAAAGAGAGAAAATATAATATTTTTACTCTTGGAGTGGATTTTCATTCTTTAGGAGTGAGATGAAAGAATTTCATTCTTTTAGAGTAAGATTTCACTCTTTTAGAGTCACTCCAAGGAATACAGTTTCAAGAAAAAAGAGTGAGATCTCATTCCTTTGGAATGAATCTCACTCTAAAAGAGTGAACTCTTATTCCAAAAAAAGTGAAAATCTGTCTTGTTCAGAGTAAAAAAAGTTCATTATTTTTCAAAATTGGCTCAATTTTCATTCCAAAAGATTCATAGAGAGTATGATTATGGTTTTCTCTTTATCATGTATCAAAATGTACCTCGTATTACAGAATGTATCAATTCAAATTATTACTTATAAGTATAAGATGATACACTTGACGTATAAAAACGATCAAATCTTATTATCTCAAGAGAAAAAATTCAATACAAAGTGTTTTAATATTTTATATAAAACATTAAATTTTTTAATATTAAATCACGAAAATTATATTCGATGTCTAAATAAATATGAGATAATGAACATACATCTATATATGTAACAATATTGTTCATCAAAACTATCTTTCTAACTGAATAATTGCTTCAGTTAAATGTGATCTTTTTCTTATATGATAGTAACTTTTGATCTATCCTTTTCAGTTCATATGAAATAACTTAAGATGTATTCAAAATGTGACTAGTAATCTGCAATTTAAATAGACCAAAGTTGTAAAAAGGATAAGGTTTTACTCGTTGAAGATGGAAACAGGGCACTTAATATACACACACTTACACTATTATAAATATGAAATACCTCGATAAAAAAAAATATATATATATATATATGCAGTGGCGGCTAGTTAGTCATGTTTAGAGCGGTTTCGAAGACTCTTAAAAAGTGAATGAAATTTAAAAAGTGAAATTTAAAATAGCAAAATTAATCGTTCGCGCGTTAGATCTCCAAAAGTGAGCCGCAACAATTAATACATGGCAAGTGTTTGGATTGGGATTTAAATTGGCGCCAAAAAAAATTATCTTTTTTACTAAATTTATCAGAAGAAATGAGTAATATCAAGTTTAAAATTCGAACCGGTAATGGAAAGGAATATAAAACGTTGAGACTTCCAGTCGATCCTAGGCATTCTTGAATATCTGGCCGTCGCTCTACAAAATATCCCAGAACTATCGCACTTTCTTCCACTTAATTTTCTTTTTTATTTTCTCGACTTTTTAATTTTCGTATCTATCCGAAAGTGAGACAAATACAATTTTTAATAGATCAATTTTATAAAGCTGTATTTTAATTTAAGAAAAAAAAACTGCCGTTCTTATTATTCAGAAATCCAAGTATTCATGCTTGAGAAGAACTGTGACGATTCTGGGAGACTTTGTGTTATATGTACATGTATAAATATTAGCGAATATTTAGGATATAACTTGCCTTCCCCAGATTCGTGTATTGGTTGTGACTTGCTGTAATTGTGAACGATTAGTTACCAGATGAAGTCGTATGCGACGAGACGAAAACTCGTTTTCACTTAATTAAGCTGTCCCGAACAGCCTGAAAAAAGCAGATTCTCTTCAATAACCATTTAAACAATACATCGGAGGCAACATACATACAGGGCGCAATCCATCCTTTGCTGTTCAAATCATACAATCGAATAGGAGCTATAGTAAATAAACTCTGTCAATAAATCTCTCATGTGATCCACGAGTAATATCTTAGGGATACGTCGTTATTGTTAAGATGTAATGTTTTTCGTTTGCAAGAGCGTGATTTAAGAGGTAATCTACAAATTTTGTTAGTAGCATATCCGTTTCTTGCGTCAGGTGATGCATTCGTAGCGAAGAAATTTTTGTAGTTAGCATGATAAGAATTCGTTTCGTTCGGCGATTGGATCGTTCGTCGAAATTCGATTGTATTACTTGCGAAATTTTCTAGTAAGTAGAATCGAAAAGACTGAGGTTTAGGAAAGAAAAAAAAAGAAACGCTCGCTTTTTTCTCAGCGTTCGTATTATGCATATGCGATGTACACACATTCTCGATTCTCAACCCCGTTTGAAAATGAAGAAGGATGAAAGGGAAAGAAAAAGAAGAATTGCTTTACGTGAATTATTATTGATTCTCTCGCGACGGGGATCAAGTATCCGGTATTTGCCAAAGAAGCTAACGACAGATAATGCAAGACCTTACTCCTGCATATACATAATTATAACTGTTGCAAAGTGTTCAGATAAAATACGGAAGTTACACCGTTAACTCGCAGTCGGACGGATGTGTATATATAATTTTTCTTCTAGCGATCACAGATTTACATTCCGCACTCGAAGTCACGAATCCGAAAGAGACGGCTGCTGTTCTGCGATTACGTTTTTGGTGCTCGTCGGTATGCCGTCGTTTTCGCAATACCACCGCATGAAAAAATCCGCGTTATACGTACATATACATATATGTATAAACAATGTATGCACTATCGAATCGAAAAGTTATTAAAAGTATCTTGCAAACACTGCCGATTACGGACGAGCGACCACATTTATCTGTTTCTCTCTTTCTTTCTATCTCTTTCTCAATAGAACATCCCTTAAGACTACTCTCTACGAAGAATGAAGTATTAACACGCTCGAACTTGAGCTGTAGCATATCAAGTATCTGGCAATTTTTTCTACTGACAATGTACGCACGCAGAGTAGATGGTAGCCTTAAGAATTTAGGCGCATACACGATGAAGTTGTAAAAGATACGGACGAAAAGCGACGAGATGCATCCACTGCCTTATTTATTTTATCATATAAGTAATACATTTTATTGTCATATATTATAGTGAAATAAAAATTTCGTAATGTAACCGATTTATTGACGATTTATTTATATTCCTTTCTGTCTGTTCCTTTATTTTTTATCAGGAAGAAAATTGGAACATACGAGCGTCGTATCGATACGAGAATCGATCCGTGTGACTTTCCATCTATTAGCTGACGATAATGTCAGGAATAATGTTGAAATTGAGTAGTAGGTTCTCATAACTTCGAATAACACTTGCGTAAAAATTCCAGTGACAATATCGATTGTAAGATCACCTCAGGATGTATGAATAAATCGTAGATTTCCACTGAGAGACATCGATGATAGTAATTGATATTTTTACATTGATTATATTGAGTAATTGATATTTTTACATTGATTGTATCGTAACACACAGAAGTGGAAATAGATCGGTTTAGCTTTCCCCGAATTCTTGAAAAAGACAAAAAAATGTCTGCCACGGTGAAAGATTTCTCCTGCATCGGAGGGCTGGAAAAACATATTAGAATTGTGAAGGAGATGGTCCTATTCCCATTGATGTATGGGGATGTATACGCTAAATTCAATCTCAGACCACCACGTGGTTTATTGTTCCATGGCCCTCCAGGTAATGTCAAATACTTCATCATGTAAGATGGATCTCTTTTGCTTTTATTCTTCTAGGAACGGGAAAGACTCTAGTAGCCAGTGCATTAGCAACAGAATGCAGCAATTCCGAACGTAAGGTCTCCTTCATCTCGCGCAAAGGTTCCGATTGTCTTAGCAAATGGGTCGGAGAGAGTGAGAAGAAGCTCGAAAAGATTTTTTCCCTGGTCGGTAAAATTTGATCTCTTATAATTCCATGCCATTCCATGCTTTTATCATTTTAATCTGTTCAGAATTTAATAATAAACATTTAAATTTAAAATTAACTTTCTTTAAAACTTGACTATCTTGAACAAATTGTACTGTAAAATTGAATCTGTAAAAAGTTATGCATATTCACAAGAACCAATACAGCACAGAAATATTTCAAATATTTTAGAAAATATTTTCTGAGTGACAAAAAGGAAAATTTAAAAAAATATTTCTAACAAATTTTTAAGATGTTACTAAAAATGTTACCATGAAAAAAAAATCATTTTAAAATATTTCTAAATTTTTTAAACAATATCTTTTCAAGTATTAAATGTTTACAAAATTTTTTTTTTAAACATTTTCCAATATTTTATTCCCGTAGAATTTCCATAGGAAATGAGCTTCCTTTTATTTTATCTCCAATTCAAAGAAAGAAATTATTTTCTTCTCTAGGCACAACAGACAAAACCATGCATCATTTTTTTCGACGAAGTCGATGGTCTCGCGCCTGTGAGATCTAGTCGGCAGGATTTTGTTCATGCCAGTGTTGTTTCCACTCTTTTGGCCCTGATGGATGGTCTGGATAACAATTCCGAGATCATAGTGATAGGCGCGACTAACAGAATTGATGCGATAGATCCCGCTCTGAGGAGACCCGGCAGATTTGACAAAGAACTGTATTTCCCTCTGCCTTGCTACAGCGCCAGAAAAGAGATACTTTCGGTATCATTCTGCTAGTAAAAAATATCACAACAATGTGTAAAAAAGGTAATGATGAAGTGGAAAACGTTATGTTTTTATATGGGGATAGGTGCATATTAAAAGCTGGAAGCAGAAACCAGCGCAAAAATTCTTAGCGAATCTGGCATCGAAAACGCTAGGATTCTGCGGCAGCGATCTACAGGCTCTTTGTGCTGAAGCAGTTATGTGCTCCGTTCGTAGAAATTATCCACAGATCTATAATTCCAAGTCTAAGTATCACATCAATGAACGCCATCTCAAAGTAAGACATTTGGTGTGACAATAAATACTGATTTGATCTTACTTAACAAATAAAATAGATTACAGAAAAAAATAGACTTTATATAGAAATAATTTTTATGTAAAAATATATACACATACGTTTCATATACATTATATTCTGTACATTTCGTACTATTCTTACATAAAGTAAAATCGTCTAATTGCAAGAGAAATATTTCTTATCAAGGTGGAAAAGGAAGATTTCTTGAAGGCACGCCAAAACATCGTTCCTGCGTCGCATCGCGTTATCATTGCCCCAATTAAGAACTTATCCTTTAGAATCCAACCGTTGTTGCACGAGGATTTGACGGGAATCCTATCGCGTTTACAAACACTTTGTCCAACTGGCATGCTGACTTCCGATAACATGTAAGTGATATGAAAATATCTAGGGAAACGAAAATCAAATACTAATCCACGTGAGACCGCAGTATAGGTAAAGCCATGTCCAAATCGAGCGGCTGTCCGCGAATTTTGCTGTGCGGTGAAGACGATTCCCATACTCGTCATCTAGGCCCGGCGTTGCTACATACCCTGGAACACTTGCCGTGTCACATCTTGGACGTTACGACGCTGTTTGAGGAAACGGGCAAGGCGGCTGAAGAAGCCATGATACAAGTAGAAAATAATTATTTCGTGTTTTTGAGCAAAATATCAGATGACAGTCATTTTATTGTGACAGAAGATCAAAACCGCGCGACACACCCTACCAGCGTTGCTGTATATGCCCGGGGTCTTGACCTGGTGGGATCTGGTGGATGAAACGGCGAGAGTGGTTTTTACCTCTTTAATACGTGGTCTCGATCGATCGGTGCACATGCTCGTGCTAATGACCGCTCACTGCCGACACATTAATCTGCCATCGGAGGTTGATATCCTTTTTGTTTTTTTAATATTCTCTTGTTTTTTTTAACATGTTTAATATTTTTCTGCCCGTGTTTTGTATATATTTAGTACATCAAGGTTTAAAAAATTATAATTCAAAATTGGACCAATGAGAATAAATATGACTAAGAGAAATCTTATTTTCGATCAAAGCGGATTTAAATATTTCACAATAAAAATTTATATATATATATATATATATATATATATATATATATATATATATCTCTAATTCCGCATATAACGCTCCGAAATATTTTGCAGTCTTGAGCACAAACATGTATAGAAG
>Ga0157364_1007461_pt1 | contig 11317 bp, 5 predicted proteins | sample AttsexASBM2_FD_111476 | JGI IMG/M metagenome (GOLD analysis project Ga0157364, IMG submission 111476) | Fungus gardens microbial communities from leaf cutter ant in Ribeirão Preto, State of São Paulo, Brazil - Atta sexdens ASBM2 | ecosystem: Host-associated > Fungi > Mycelium > Unclassified ...
AGAGAGAGAGAGAGAGAGAGAAAGAGGGAGAGAGAGAGAGAGAGAGAGAGAGAGAGAGGAGACGGAGTTCAGTCGACGCTCGAGAAATTACCCGCGTGCAGCACTCCCGCCTGTTGACGATGGGGTCGACTCGAGCGGATGTCTCCCTTATCCGTGCTAGAGCAAGAGTCAGAATGCCGGAGTTTCCTCCGCGCAAGGTAGGCGAACGCAGATTGCACCACGTCGCGAATCACGGTGTAACGGTAACGGGTAAAAGTCTAACGATCGCCGCTCCTTCGTACCTCCCGTCTGCGACCGCCGTCGTCAGTCGAAGCGCGGCGACGGACTAGAAGCTGCAGCGGCGGCACATCGCGCAACCAGGACGTTCCACGCAAGTTCCAGCTGACGTCCTGACAGGGCGGGCGTTCGAGGAGGGGCATTCCACCGTGGCCGTGGCGAGGAAGGAAGAAATACGTCCACTCTATTCAGACCGAAAACGCGCTCCGCATCAGATCTTAATTACTCCGAATTAACGATTTGTACACTCGAATCGGCGAAAAATTCAGCCAATTCTCCCTTTTTTTTAGCGAAGGTTACGCAATTTCCAGAAGACTTTCCTCCCGCGCACGTTCTCCAATGATATCCTACGATCGCGAGATATTAATCGTCACGCAATTTCCAAGTGAACGGTCACGTCGACACGCGATCGAAAATCCCCGTTTTCTAGATTTGATGTTTCTTTAATTCGCAAGTCCGCCTTGCGCACCCACCCTCCCCCTACGATTTCTTACCCCCTCTCTCTCTCTCTCTCTCTCTCTCTCTCTCTCTCTCGGCCACTCGGTCAATCCGTTCCTCTCTCCGCCTTGCCCTCAGGCAGATAAATGACGAGGGCGCCAATTAGCGTCCACGAATCGACGCGCACGGATCCCTCCACGCGGAGAGTGGCGGAGAGGACAATGTACACATCGGAGAATCACGCGTTCGAGCATGAATTGAGTAGAACTGCGCACCACCTGTCAATGACTGACCGCTCGAACGCGAGTTCGAGTTGACCCACCTCTTGCTTACGAGAGCCGTCGGCCGATCGAAGCCGCCGCCGCCGCCGCCGCCACCACCACCGTCGTCGAGGCTGACTCTGTTGCCACAACGCGTTGCCGTCGAGGCACGGCCAGGTGGACGACGTGGATGATCGGACGTCGCGCTGCCGACGCTGCCGTCATGTCGACGCACGTGTACCGTGCGCGGTGCAGTACTCGGCTAACATCGGCCGCAAGCAGCCGCGAAATCAGCGGTGCACAGACAAAACGTCGTCGACGGGCGTTCGCTCAGTGCTGCCCCGATGGCCGTCGACGATGCGACAGTGAGAACGACGATACGTATGTACAACGGGTTGGGGTAGGCTAAGGGTAGGGAGAATGGTTCTAACGCGCCGGCGGATGAAGCCTAGAGAGGGAAACGCGAGAGATCACGAAGAGAAAGAGAGAATGCGACAGCGATTGCTGAGACGGGTCAGACAGCACCCGGCCAACTGCACATCGCTGAATGAACCCACCATGACCCCGACGTTCACTTCTCCCGCATCCGAACCACCCCGTGGTACCCACCGTTTCCCTCTTTTCCTCCCCAGCCTACCTGACCCACCGACGTGATCTTGGTGTTATTTTATACATAAACGCGTCTCGCAATCCACCGCTTGTCTCTTCAACAATATCTTTCTCTCGCGAGATGTACAGCGATATGCCACACGGTATATACTGATCTCACTTCGTAAATAAGTCTCTTTCCAGAGAAATGCTGTTTTTAAAGAAATTCTCTCTCTCTCTCTCTCTTTCTCCCTCCCTCTCTCTCTCTCTCTCTCTCTCTCTCTCTCTCTGAAATCTTGCAACGACGCACTTCTTCGGATTACATTTCTCAAATATATATATAATCTCTGAAATCTACGATTGCATTATAATCACGATAATTGAAATTAATTTTTACCCTTTATTGCTTCTTTCAGATTCATATCTAATTGAATCGGAATCATCTTTGCTGTTGAAATATAAATGTAAAAAACTGTTATTTATTTAAGTAGCGAGGATATATTTATCATTCTATTTCGGAAGGTTTTAGACAAGTGAAGAAGAGTAAGAGAAGTGAAGGAGATTAATTAATTTGTTTATCTGATAAATTTTGCTAGAGAGAAGAAGATTGCAGATTAACAATCTCTCGTTTACGAAGTTATTTGATGATGCTGCGTAATAACAAATTTATTATTATTTATTTCTTCTTAATGAAAGAGTGCGCTTATATACGAGCGCACTCATATTGAAACATTATTTGCTCTACTATGTCTTCTATGCGGTCTTCAGATCCTCCCTCCCCTGATGTAACCATTCTATATCTATTACTTGTCAGTATCAATAGCTGTTAGCAACACTTAAAGGGTTTGATCATTGTCAATGGAATTTGCTGAATGGAACTCCGAACAACCAGCTCGAATAGAGCAATAAACTAACTTATTCTCGACCATATATAATCATTCTACTCTTTCTTTTCCAGTTTCAATATCAACCTTATTGTTAGTAAGTTGAAATTAAACGAGCATCTGGTCATCAATTAATATGATCTCTATAAGAATTATTAGAAGATTATAATTGTAATTTAATATTGACTGATAATATAAATGGGATATAAATACTTATATAGTATTTATATTTAGAACTATTAACAAAAATATAAAAAAATACATTTATAATTAAATTTTATTTAAATATGTATACATATATATATATATATGTGTGTATGTTAATACATATATAGACACAGTATTATCTACATAAATTAAATACAAAATTATCTTTGAAGCTATCTATTAAAACATTTTTGTTTCAAACGATAAAATAATGATAAAATAAAAGATTGTTACATTGTATTATGATATCAATAACATTCCTTTTAACAGTAAAGATAATTTGCTGCTAATGAGTGACAAAATAATCGTAAATGAATGGTCGTCGAGTAACAAACTTTATCCCTCATTCAATAGGTAATGTGCATCGATACCGATATCGGCACCTTATTTAACCATTATGCGCATGCTGGATCCGTCGTGACGTCAAGGGGGCGAAAAATCAATCCACCCTACTGCCGCGCTGTGCGGCAGGGATGTGACTGTGTGCGCGATCCACCACCATCCACTCCGTATTGTTGCTGTTAATTGTTACAGCGGTCACGTTCGCGAATGTAATAGCGAAACAATGAAAGCTAGACTTTTATAAGGTTTCAGCAATACAACGAAGACACGCAAAAGCGCGCCGCGTTTACTTTGCAAACTCCGGTTGATTGCGAGAAAATCAATGTTTATCGATGCGGCCGAGATCAACCGGAATTGTGAATCATGTGCGTCTTCGTTGACATATCACGTTTCATTGTGCTGAATGATCATCAATCTGCCGGTGCGAATCAACGTATCGTAAATATTATACCTTCGAGTATCGCAATAAAAATTAATTATCTTATTAACATGTTTTTATGAAGTGTTTGTTTAAAATAAAAAACCATTTTAAATTAAATTGCTCTAAGCCTATATTAATTGTCATTTTCTCATATATCAATTTTATACATGTACATATAGTTATACTTCTTTCAACTCTAATATGAAATACACACACGCACACACACACACACACATACACACACACACACACACACACACACACACCCACACACACACACACACACACACACACACATATATGTATGTTTTTTATGTCATTCCTATTTTTTTTAATTTATGAATATATTTCGACTTAAGTAAATTAAATATTATCTCTAAATACAATCATAAATTATATTTAAAAGAAAAGCAAATACATTATAACTGAAGACAGTTAAGAAGTCTTCTTCCTTTATTATTTTTTAATCATTCTTTATGTCTGAAATCTTCAAAGTTACACAATAAAAATATTTTATATTTATATTAAAATCGATCCTTATTAAAATTTTTACTTGAAAATTTTTAATTGAATATTAATGTTAATGTTTATTTAATTAATATTAATTTAACATATTAATGTTCATTAATTTTACTAAAGAATTGCTTTCACAATTGTGACAATCTTATATTTTTTTTGTTAATTTTATATATAATATATGTATTATTTCCTAACATATTTATCTTGTGTTAAATTAATAAATTTAAGGTCCGTATTTATGTTATAAATTGATCCACGATTAATCTTTATTTCAAACGAGTAGGTTTGAATCAATCGGATTTATTAAATCGTGATTTGAGAAGCGTTTTTCAAATGAAAGATCAATTTAAACCTAGTAAATCGAATCTCATGTTGAATCATGACTATGAATATGACCCTATGTGGATTGTATTGAAATGTGAAATGTCAAATTTTACAATTGTGCATCAAATTTGTCTTTAAAAAAATACAATCTGTAATAAACAAATATTTATATGTACTTTCTTATGAAAATTGCGGCAGAGATAATAAAGAATGCACGATACATTCATTAATGGTATTTAATCGATTAATTAATTGCTCTGACTTTCGACATGTACACGGTAGCAGTACTTACATAACACAGCGGGAGACCGGCAGGAAGTCTAATACACGAAATTACACGAACACGCGTATAATGGCGATCGCGTGTCTTGCACGTACCAATAAGCAGTGACAAACACGCGTTGAGGCAATCAAATGCAACGTGTATCCTCCCACGTAATCACTTCTCTCGCCAAGTCGACTCCACGTGAAATTCCTTCGGCCGGCTGTTCGGCTGCAACTGAAATCGCAACACGGAAAACGGCGTCTTATACGCGACGAGGCGCTAATGCGTTGACTTCGACCGCGGAGGACAAATATACGGTCCATTGATAAGTAATCCACGACCGTGCGACGCACGTCGCACTTTGTATACATTATGATACCTGACGGCAATGATGTATTCGTTGACGGAACTAACTGTTCTGCCACGCAGTTTACATCGTGAAGTTTACCTTGAAGTCAATGGAAGGGGACCTTGAAAAATTGTTATGAGTGCTATTTTCGATCTTCGTAGGAATCAGTAAATAATAAGGTAAGGTGATATAATTTCGGACATTCTGAATGAAATAAGATTTGAATCCAATTTTCAATTCAAATTTAATTTTTCCTATTTTATTGGTACCTTTCAATACTCTCCACACGAAGAGAAGGTTACTAAGCTTGAACTTCAAAAATTGGATTCAAATTTTATTTCATTCGAAATTGTACCACTTTATTCTATCGTCTACTTGATAAAATAGCCTACCTGATAAAATTTCAGTATAACATTACGTTTTCTATGAATATATTACCGTTCCATGCATACATTTAACTTCTTAAAATTGCACACTTCTTGTTTACATATATTTTAAATATTTCATTTGTACATCAAGATTGCTGCACTTCATATTTTCTATTTTTGTGAAAAGTAAAGAATTACAAGGGAGGGAACAGGGGGGAGGTTCTTTTTTTATTAATCACGATTAGCATATAATATTCTGCTACAAATAAGTAAAGTAAATATGTATATATAGTATCGATTGAGATACTTGGACGCTTATATAACGTATGCAATGTAAACAACATGTGGATATTTATACGTGCAAGCTAAACAATTTTCCCTAAGCGGTTTATAACCAGGCGCGCCTCATCCAATAGCGTATCCAATAACGACGTACGCGCTATTAATGCATATAATTAGCAAAAAAAAACGATACGGGAATCGCGTTGCGTCGTTCTATGTGAAAATATTGACTTGTTTATCTACTACGTTCAGAATTGCGATTATTGTATAATTAGAATCGCTTTAATCTCCAGCAGAAAAAGTCATTGAAATGGCATCAAACTGGTGCCAAGATAATTATAGAAATATTTTTCAATCAGTTCTTATTAATTTTAATTATTGCATTATCTTGATATTATTGTAACTTGTGAATCTGCTGAAAACGCTTCGTATATATATATATCGCTGTGTTGATAAAAAAGTGATACAAATAAGAAAATAGCGTTAAGATGATAAAGTTTAAATTTCGAAAACTCATAGTTTTAAAAAATATATATAATTAAATACATCCCGATAAACATCAATTACAAATAACATATAACGATATAATGTTATAACAGACTTAACAATGCAACTGTTATGTAATACCATGTGTTATACATGCATTTATATTATTATATTGTACTTATATTGTTGAGTACAAAATTATAACATTAATATCATGTTACTTGATGTTCACTGGGATGTAATTGACAATGTAACATGGAAAGAAAGTGAAGTTATGCAATTCATTATCTTAATAAAAATATCAATTCAGAATTTTAAAAATGCTCTACCAAAAAATTGATAATTTTGAACGTCACTTTTTTATCAACACAGCGATATTTCATATCGCGAAAATAATTTCCTCGCGCAATAAACACTCTCCTGTCAGTGCGTATACGTTTTATTTACGTGCGAGGCAACTTGAGCGGCTTTTATTGCATTGTTTAAGATTCTTCTTAAACAAAAGAAAATAACCACAGCACGAAGTGAATCAAAATTTGAGCCGTACACGGAACAATTATTTTATCATCGAATGCCGTTATTAGTCACATAAACAATAAATATATCGCAACAACGTAACAAAGACTAATTCGAGTAGCTAATAAAGCATAAATAAGACTTTCGCGTAAAATCGCCTTGAAAATTATATCTGATAACATCTTAATGCGCATTTTATGTTTTGCAATGTATCGAGATAAAGAAGTGATATGAAGAAGCTGGAAATAGACGCCAAATGGTTAAACAAAAGAAAATCAACAATGAACGTGTAAATGATATGCATAAACAAGGTACGTGCACTTTGCATCCTTCCCCCCTCCCTCCTCGACTCACCTATTGTAGTCAGAACGAATATTACATTACTGAGACAAGTGTGCAAAATGAAGAAAACAATTACACTTAAAAAAGAAATATTTAATTTTAAGATATTAAAATGTTTTATTCTTGTCTCCGTTTTTTAAATACTTAAAGATATTTTAATTTTAAACTTTTTCAATAAACAAAATACTACGTATTTTAAATCCAACTACATAGTGTTTTATTTACTGAAAAAGTTTAAAATTAAAACATCTTTTAAAAAACGGAGACAAAAATAAAACATTTTAATGTCTTAAAATTAAACACTTTTTTACAGTATATTCAAATAGCAAACAGTAGAAAAAGTTATGATGTATGACGCGATTCGCGCTCTTCGACAATACGAGTGATAAACAAACGTCTCTAACACCGTATTCGGCACGAATCAAAGTAGATTCAACAGAGGCATTATTCGATGCATCAGGCCGCGAGCATCATTAGCTTATTAAGTTAGTTAAGCGAGGACGAAAGAAGACAACGTTGTGCATTGCGGCAGTCATAAAGTTACCATCAAACATCGTTTTAGTTTACTGCGGTATTTCGCTTTGTATTATTTGTACGACAATTTTTTTATTACCTAAAATTTATATTTCTATTTGATTATATTATCTGAAGAAACATTAATAACAGTCATCTCTTGAAAAATATTTTTACGATACATGAAAATATCGTTTTATATTTTTTTATGAAGTAGGCGTTACTATTAGACATAAAATCGATAACTGCAGTATAAATAAGTCTAGAAGATTAATTAAAAAACGTTGAGTACAAGCAAGATATTTCAAACATCGGAATTATTTTTTAATCTCTGTTTAATTTGTATCATAAGTAATTAATTGTCTTGTAAATAATTAGCCTATCAAATTTTTTTTAATCAACCAAATTTCTTATAAAATTCCATGATTGAGTTTGTTAAAATAAATTTATACCTTAATAAGGTTATACTGAAACTTTTGCACTCTTCAATCTATTTGAACTCCATATTTAAGAAATTTTATCATTTAAATGCAAATGAGTGACATTAAAAAATCATTTTTTTTAAATATTTGTTTTTGAGTTAATAAGTCAGAAGATCAAACAAAAAAAATCTCAATGTGCTTTTATGTTATGATATCGAAATTTATATATATAATACTAGTCTGTACCTTTTACATATTGAGAATGGTCAAATCGTGGCCGAAATGTAAATAATCCTATTATCAACAAATTTTTAATATATGACTTTCACTATCTTATGTAGCTGTTTGCTTTTTATTTATTGTTTACAAAAATTAAACGAATAAAATGATATCAAACTGCAATAGTTTGTAAATTTAATTGTTTATTGATTGAAAAAAAAAATATATAATGCTTTTAAATAACTAAAATATATATAAAAATTTTCTCATTGTCTTCTGATTACAAAATTAAAAGTTTATACAGAGTGTCCGGTAAGTTTTGACAAAACACTCGTGTGTAGAACGGACTAAACTGAATCGAAAAATCCTTTATCATGTAGTAATTTGCGTAACTTTTTTTTTAGTTACCCAATGAGGATGTTTAAAATTAATGTATAAAATAACTTTAAGATACTTTTAAAAAACATCTTTAAGATATTTTATAAAAAACTATGAAATAAATCTTAAAGTTGTCGTATTGTTTATATATCGATTTTCTGTTTATTTGACAATTTTTAGAAATTAATATCTCATTCACTATTGCAAAAATTACAAAATGAGGATTTTTCAATTCAGTTTAGTCCGCTCTATCTGCATACGAGCGTTTTGTGGAAACTTACCAGACTCTGCATAAGCAGACTGATATTGTAAATAGAATTCTTTAATGATGAATAATATTAATAAATCACGTTTTATCTCTCTGAACTTATATATACTGATTCATAACTTAAAATAAATCTGCTTGATTGAAATATGTAAACATATTTATATTACTTAATGTTACTATATTGTTAGACATATATGTACAAAAGTAATATAATTCAAATAGTTTATGATAAATGCGTTTTGTGATCTTTATTACATTGCATAAAATAAGCCGGAATAAATTGATTTAGCTGACAGGCTAGTACAAGACGATTAGACGCCCACTATTACATCGATAACCGTATCTGGGTCATGCAAATTATAACGCTCAACTTTTTTAAAATGTTATACTCAATAATTATAGTTTTTGCACATAATTGCGTAATTTCTTTTTTCCTCGTTTCGTATATCTTTATTTTATTTAAGACGATGTGTGTTGAAATTGTCGTGAGATTGCTTTCAAAAAACAGTTCTTTATTGATGTTTTATATGCATTGATTTTTAAATATTTTTGAAGCATAAAATATTTAAAAATTTATTAAAAATTTTATTTTTCTTATTTTATTATTACATATGCTTTTAAACAAATAACAAAAAAATATGTAAAGGCATTTATTACTATTTTATTTTTAATTATTTTATAAATTTTGTTAACGCTGAAATAAAAATAAAAATAATTTTAAAATACGTATTTAAGAAATATGCTTCTATAATAACGATAAGTATAGAAGTGGCGCTCTCTATAAACTAGTATCATGAAATAACAAGAATAAAAGCTTTTTTGTTCATCGGATAATAAACTGATTTTTAATAAATGAAAATAAAACTTTATCAAATGCTTTGCAAATTTTTCCTTTTTAGTAACAAATAGCATAAATGTTTTTTAAATAAAAAACGGTTTTAAATAAAAAATTAGTCTTATAGGTTTTCAAATTACCTTTTTTCTATTTTCCAAAAAATAGACTTAGTTCCACATATAATGTATATATAATTTTATTTTTAATAAAAATAAAGTCATTATACTACTTTAAAAATCATATAATTTCATCTTATTTGTTAATTGGTTAAAATTATATGCTAATTGTAATTTGCAATTTCAATCGAATTTTTATAATAAGAATATCGTTAATCTATATTCAATTTCCGAAATGAACCTTGAATTCCTTCGATGTTCATTGCAAGACAGGACGATTTTAATTCCAGTAAACGAGCCTTTTCATTTGTACGATTTAACTTTTCATCCTGTAGAAACCAATCTCTATTCTTTTCAATTTTTTTTTGCCATGCATCTATGTAGGAGAAATAAATAATATTGTATACTATAAATTTAAACTGTTCTTACAATTTTATGAAATTGGATATATATATATATATATATATATATGATAAAAATTAATAAAGATTTTGTTTATAAATATATTTTTATTTATAAACAATATATGAAGCATAAACGCTTTTATAAAAGTAAAATTAATATTGTTTAAAATATAAAATAAAAAAATTATGTATTTACCATTTAATTCTTGAAAAGTGCCTGCTTTGCCACCCCATTCATTAGGTAATATATCTTTGTTCATGTAAACATATAATTCTTCCGCACCACCGTTAAAAATGTGAAACTGCAAAGATAAAAAATGTATTCTTACGTGCATTTTTTATTCATTTCTCAATCTTATTTACCGGTTATCTTATTTAAACCTTTAGCCTTACCTTTTGAGTCAATTTTTCTTTTAAAAGTGGATAAAATACATTGATTAAACTAGTGACGAATGACGGTGCGTGAAGAAAGTGAATACTAGACAATCGGAAAGGCATACTATCTTGCCCTGCCAATATTGCCCGTCTTACGATAGAGTGCGTTGGAGTGAATTTTGCGAAGTGCGCCATGCTAAATCCCTAAAAGAACAAATTTCTTTTTTAAATGAATTATGGATATTTTAATGATAATCATTGGTGAATAGTTTAAAAATAATTCATATATCTTTGAAGATAAAAGCGATAATATGGAATATAAAATAAAAAACGAAAAATTTCTTTAATAAATTTATATCATTTAATTTTTAATTATTAGATTTTAATTATTAGATTTAATTATTAGATTATTAATAAAGCTACGCACAATTTCAACTATTTTCGAAATAACAGTAATATAACTAGGTGAAAGTGCACTCAATGTACTTCGTACTTAAGTTTTCATATTTATAATTTCATATTCTATCAGCTTTACACCCAACCCCTTCTATATATATATTTTCCTTAAAGAATCAGTATGAGTTTGTTATATCATAAAAAATTGCATGTATTAAAGCAATGGATATTTTCTTTAACAAAATTTAAATTTTTTTTAACAATATCAAAGATTTATTAAAAAGATTTATTAAAAATAATATCCTAAATAAATTATTAATTTATAAAGTATTAATAATTATGATTCTAAAATTGTAAGAATAACGATAAGATACAAGATAAAAAACATCGAAATATAAGCGCATCATACCTCGAGATCTACGATCATAATATTGGACAAACAAAATTCCTCCATCAAACGTGTATCAAGTATCATTAAGATACGTTTCACTAGCGCTTGAAACGAAAACTTCTCCACATCGGTA
>Ga0157364_1007462_pt1 | contig 11317 bp, 6 predicted proteins | sample AttsexASBM2_FD_111476 | JGI IMG/M metagenome (GOLD analysis project Ga0157364, IMG submission 111476) | Fungus gardens microbial communities from leaf cutter ant in Ribeirão Preto, State of São Paulo, Brazil - Atta sexdens ASBM2 | ecosystem: Host-associated > Fungi > Mycelium > Unclassified ...
TGATGACGATGGGTGATTTAGCTAATGAGCATCCGATACCAATTATTTACTGGCGTTCTCGCGTTTGCCATAGTAATAGTCTCAGTACGGCAATAAGCGGCTAGCACGACGACGAAGACAACGACGAAGACGACAACAGAGACGACGACGGTGACACGTGCTGACGATACTTTAAGCCGGAACGGTTACTGTCTCCACGGCAGTTTTATGTGTCGAATTTGATATGCCGGGCACGTAGGGACTTGCCACTAGCTAAATTGTTCGGTCGGAATTACAATGCGGCCAGTAGACGGAGGGCGGACCGGTGGGTTTAAGGAAAATAGGTGGAAAAGAATGACGGACCGCGCTGGATAGACCAATCCGTTTTTCGCTTCGTGCGCGATCGTGTTTGTTGAGGACGAATGGCAACAGGAAGGAACGCGAAGTTGCATTACTAGGGAAGTTAGTAATTTCCTGTGATCTAACATCTAACATAAAAGCAAGCTGAAGACTAAATTTAGATGTTTGTGAGAGCAAATTGGAACTTGGAAAACTTTGGAAATCTTTCATGTAAAAAATTTATTATATAACAAAAAAATTAATAGAAAAAAGTAATACAAGTAGACGTAACGTTTTTACTTACTTTACTGAGTAATGAGCGAGTAACTAATTGAACAACTTGGTCGATTCACGCGCGCTCGCTCAAATGATTAATTTTGACGCTAAACTCGCTAATGGATCCTGTTAAAAAATTTTAGGAAGTAAATGTATACGCGGCGAACGCGAATATTAACGTAACGTCAGACTACGGATATTTTCAGATGGAAACATCCGCAGAGCGGAAAAAAAGCGTGCGATATTCCGCTGTATGAAATATCGCGATAATACCATCGTGAAAACGTGTGCAGAAGTACTTTTCTGCTTACGCGGTTATGGTCAAGCGTTATATCAAAACCGGGACCCTTCCCCGCAGATAAGCTTGTTATAGGATAGCATAGGATCATAACAGTTTATAACCTCCGCTGTGGCAATCGACTGTCTCGTAGTTTGCGTAGATGGTTTATTTTCAATTATTCCAATGAATTATAAACTTCGCAAAGTGAATATATAGTATTTTCAGTTAAAGTATAAAATATTATCAATCGCATGCGACATAAAATTGCCTGAATATAATAATTATATATATTGTGTTTTATTTATTTAAGAAATGCTAGCAGTGACAAAAATATATTTTTCGAACATATTTAATAACTGAGTAAAAAGATTTCTTCTTGATTAAAATCACTTTTAATTTCATGTATACTTAAGACTCCAATTCGTAAAATTTTTTTTTAAAAGGATTTATGTTAATATAGATTAATAATTAAGTAGATTAATAATTAAGTTTGAAAGTATTGCATCTTACAGGTTTAGCTTATAAGTTGCTAATAAGTTCCGAAATAACTTCATTATAAAGATTTATTGTTCACCTGTTTACGATCTGCGGATCACGTGTTACACATACGAAGAAAGATCCTATATTCTTTAACGACTCTCTAAAAAAACGTATCATTCGTGATAGAAATTTATTTTCCTCTAATATGTACGCTTCTCTAACATTTATTAGAAACGAAAACAGAGACAAAGAAAATTATTATATAGCAAATATGGGATAAAAGCAAATAGTTTATACTCATATATGAAATAAATTCCAAGTGAAAATAATATATTTATAAGAATTATATTAATTAAAATTTTATTTTTTAACTTATTTTTTAACATTAATAAAAACTTTATTTAAAATTCCATTTAACAAAATTTTATTTTACGTTTTTTCGAATTATAAGTTCATCTAAGGTTTTGAAACAATTACATCAAAACTGTCATTTCTTATAACACTTCCTCGATCAAGTTAGACTTTGGAGGCACATCGATTTTTTTATTGTGAATTCTGCTAAATAAATTTAAATCTGTAAAAAATAAATAAAATATAATCCGACTTCCATGATAGGAAAAATTTGTTGAAGTTTTTCACAACCGTGCAAAATTTGATTCAGATTTTTATTTGGAACAATATAAAAATCTGTGCTGAAGTTCAAAAACCCAGGTTATTAATAGAAGATACAAAATTTCCAAAATTTCACGTGGCCGGCGAAAAGTTTTATTTATATATATATATACATGAATATTATTTTTATCTTTCAGAAATTCAATGTTTGCAAAGATCTTACGTTATAATTTTTTTGCATATCACCTCGAATCGTATAACCTTTGTTTAACGTTTCTATAAAGTTTTCTGTATTCGCATTTGTATTCGCTTTTTTTCCCATTTATGAGATACCATATCGGTTAGGTGAGCTTCCGTCGCATTCGCAAAGAATATAAACTGTCTCGTTGCGATTGTCTCGGATGGACCAAGTCATTCGCGAGAAACGAGTAACGCACACTCCGATTCATATTTGTAATCGAGCGGAAGAATATTATCATAGGAAAGAGTAAAACTAAGCTGCCGACCATTCTGTGTTAGTTTCTCTTTTCTCAGATACCGGGCATAATATTCGATATATGGACGCTATATTTTTATGCGGTTTACGGAATGTTGTTGCTGCCTGAGAATAGCCGTCGTTGTGTTTTACGTTACTGAATTTTTACGCCAGCGGCATTCTACCATCATCCATTCATTTTTTCCCCGCCTTTCCAGAATTCCATTAGCGGATATAGAGACGGAAGCAATCTCTTTAGCGAATAGAGCCGAGATTTTCGCGCGACACGTTCACGTTACTGCATTGTTGTGCATATTATTACAGCTGAACAATGGTAGCTGTGTTGTGATGTTGAGGCATTTTGCGCAACATGGGATAATGTAATAAGATTCGTAAAGCATGCGGAAACGCTTAAATTCTGTAGATACTGTCAACGTGCGCGATTTGCAGACGGCTTGAAAGAGGAGAGCGTGGACATCCTCTCTTTAGCAAATCACCGTGAATCGTCATGTAAGCCATTTTTTTCTGTCCACGTCTACTTTTCCGCGCGACTGTGACAGAATCGACGTTCCACCTGCATATAGCACGACAATAGCACCCGACCATTGCTTTGGATCGAAGAATCGTTTCAGTGCCCACTCGTATACGAGGCGTTTATTCTACAATCAGATGTTCTTCAAAGTCACTTTCTATAAAAATTTAAATATTATTAATACATAAAAATATTATTAGCCACAAGAATAATTTTAAATCAAATATGATCTTTTTTGTTTAAGTATTCCTCGAACAATTTTTACCTAATATTGATAAAAATTTAGTTTGGCGATATTATTAGACATCAAAACCAACTTTGACCGAAAGATTTTCTTTTTTCGCTTATTTGCTTCGAATATTTCTTGGTCGATTTTTTAATTAAAAATTAAATGATAAAAATTAATGAAAAAAGAATTTAAATTAAAAATTAAATGATAAAAATTTAGTTGGCGATATAAGGGAGATCAAGAATAAAAATATTGGATGAAAATGAAGTCCATTTATATAATTGCATAGTTGTAAGTTATAGTTGTAGAATGGGCTTAATATTGTAAATTTATCTAAAACAAATTCTTATTGTTTATATTTACATTGCCTGAATTCAAATATATTCCAGTGAGTTCTATAATATTACTATAGAATGTTATATTTTGTCTCGTGTATTGTACTTTCCTTGGTCTCCTTTATTATACACCGCAACATTTTATTGGACGTTGAATGAAAAACTTGGACCAACTAAGCTACAAGCTTAGTTGATTTAGAAAATATTAATCTTTATTCAAGCTGATACTCTCAGACTTTATCTGCGAAATTAACGAAAGAATGATTGAATTTATATACAATTAAATTTGAAATTTAATTTCTATTTAATTTCTGTCTGAAATAAATTAAAAACCGGTATTCTATTATACCTGATGCTTATTGCGGATAAGGTACGACCTGGCCTACATAGCACACGCGACAGAAGATGAATTCATTTGCCTCAAGACACCTATTACAGAAGTCCATGTTGATTCTCTTCCTGCCTATATTTCGAGCGAACTGCGTTTGGCGGCGGTCGACTGGGGCGATCGAGCGATTCGGTTTATTTTCGGGTCAAGTTTTCATCCAGCCGCTTCGCAATCAGCCGGCGCATTGTCCGGCGCGGACAATACAACCACGGCGACGGAATCCCGACGCGCGTAGGAATCCCGGAGTTATCGTCTGTCCGCGCGGCTTGTCAGACCGACGTGTTTTCGCAGGAATTTTCGGAAATTCAATTCGGATGCCGGCGCGACCTCTAATACCATCTGCGATGATTCCGATTTCATAGAGCATTAAGTGATGAATTACATAATAACGGTGGCAGTTACATTTACTTATTAATTATTGGGGAGAAACAAGTTGTGTACAGCGACAGACTCAAATACATGAAGAAATGTAAACGAGATTATTTAAATGTTTGCCGAATGAAAACTAATCTCTCTTTCGCTCTCCCAAAAGGTTCTCTTGTAGAAGAATCTGCGTTTGGCAGGCGACACGACAGTTTTGGATCACCCTATATATAAACGCGAACGTGCAGTGCGATGGCTTTGGTGCAGGATCGGGCTTTAGTATGTAAGGCACGTGTCCGCATCTGCCTTTATGAGAGCTTCCCGCGATTCCACCATTTCGTCCTCATTCCTAGAGCAAGCTTGCCGCGCGCGGTGGAAGGGTTCGGGGTTTCAGGATTAAGGGCGTCGCCGATCATATTAAGGCCGGAGATATCTCGCCCGCTCCTTATCCGCCATCGTACGACCCCCATAAACCCGCAGTCAGAGTTTGTTCCACATAAATTATAGAGACTGCGCCAGCTTTTGGATAAACTGCCACCAATGTGTATCCACCGTGATGTAAATACCCTGGGTTCGTTAACATATTCGCGTTCCTTCGTGATGAAATAGAACAGGATACTCCTCTATGATAAAATTCAGTTGAATTTATTCTTGTGAATAGTGTGTTAACCATGAGATCTTAAATATATCCTGAATACTACACGAAAACTTCAACCGTCTTTTCTCCTTCTATATCCCAAGAGATTAATTTTTTTTCTAACATAAGTAAATATTAATATAGCTTGTAATGTGCAATATGTAAAAATAAGGCCAACAACAAGCAAATTTAGGATATACTGAAATGTCGATTAATTTATTAATGTGATAATTTTTATTAACAAAAAGAGATAATAATAGTAATTATTATAATAACTTATAATTATAGTATATTTATTATAGTATATTTATTATAGTAATTTTTATAATATGGAAAGTAATGTGTAAAAATGAAACCAACAGAAGGAAATTTAGAATATTATGAAATGTTGAATAATTTATTAATGTAATAATCTTTATATTAATAAGGATTATCACAATAGTTACTGTAATAGTTACCATAATTATAATAGTTACAGTTATTATAATTACAATAGTTTATAATTATTACTCTATTTACTTATATATAGTTATTATTATTTATTGCAATAATTACGACAATAATTACGATAATTACAACAGTTTTATGGCCATACACTATAATTGTGTTACACATTGTTATTATATTAATTACTATTATATTTTTGTTAATAAAGATTATATTAATAAATTCATCAACATTCTCTCACAACATCTTAAATATATTCGTTGTTGGCCTTTTTACGTATTTCTTCTTCTCTAATTTAAATAGTCTTGTCTTGGAATCGATCTTAGCTTGTTTAAATGTTTCAAGTAATTATAAATATTTGTTAATAATCACGAAAGGTAAAGTTCTAAATAAATAAAAATAGCGCAAAAGTCCGCCATGTTATTGCATCTTAGAAAGGTGATCAGTTTTATCAGAAACTTTCAAAATACATTCTTTTGTCCGCACTCGGTGACTTTCTTGATGAAACTATGATAGAAGACTATCTAAAAATTTAAATATCTAAAAATTTAAACTGAACGATATAGCGAGTCATGAGAGTTACTGCGGATGCTTCTGACTGTTTCGAATAACCGCGCGCGTAATTCGACGCGGCGGATAAATTTGGCATCCTGACGAGCGGAATGTTTAACTCGGAAGTTAACACACAGTACGCTTCTCGTTTCTTATCGCGTGCGCTTCAGCGTTGCGAATCAGATTGCGGCGCCCTGCAACTCATCCTTTTCCCCCTCTTCCCCATCATCCCTCAACATTGTTAACCTGATACATACTTCCACGGTTGCACGTGTAAACCACCCCTCATCCTATCCGAGATAATCGCGTTACACGACACATTCGCATGCAGCTGCACGAACGCGCAAAGTTCCGGAGATTCCAGCGCGGCGCGGAGGCCGCAGCTGTGTTTGATCGCCCAACGAAAGATAGGGCGGATCGTTCGCGAATCCATCGACTCGCTCGTTTCTCACTCGCGACGGACAGCGGATCTGAAGTGCTTGAACGCCCTTTCGCAATCCTCGCCTGCTTCCTCTTCGACGCTCGGGCGGGCGTCACGCGGAAGGTGGAGTACTGGAGTGGCGCCGATTGCCACTGCGCCTGACGGCGCAGGGCACGAACGGGTAGAAGAAGGCACAGCGAAATTGGATCTTTCGGTAATAGCTAAATCGCGAATAGAGTTGCCTTGCGGCACCTTGGACGAGATTGTGAGTTTACCTTTTGCGACACGAACACCGATAAAGCTGTTGCGATATTGCGTATCAATATTTGATATCGACATCAGCATAAAAAGGCTAAAAAAAGAGCAAATTGCAGTCCATTTAATATTGGAAATGGAAGTAATACTGCGAAACTGATTAATAAGTTTGAAAGCTAACATTTTAATCGAAATTTTATACAATGTTTGTAAACATGGATTTTTTATCATTTATGTAGAACGACATTATTATGTAAAAAAATGAAATTAATTAACTTAAGGACGTTTAGTGGATGTCCTTAGAACGACATAGAAAAATGTTAAAATTAACATTTAATTTAAATTAATTTAATTTTAACATTTTTGCATGTCTCAGAAAATCCACTATACGTATTTAAGTTAAAATTAACATTTTATTTTTTACAATGTAATAATAAGTTAGAATTATTAACTCTACAACGCTAATGAAGTAGAATTATTAACACTGGAATGTTATTAAGTGATACAATATTGCTATTAATATATATTATTAATAAATGAGAAATTTTATGACAAGGAAATAGGCCACTTTTAATACAACACCAGATTTTCATACATTTCACAATTCTAATGACATAATATTTATACTATAGATTTATATAAACATAAATAATCTAACTTATTACCTTAAAAGAGAAGAAAAATATACTTTTAAATTCAATCTTGAAATATTATTCATTGTTGTATTATATCTATATAAAAAATTAAATATTCGAATCGGAAAACAAAATTTATCTGTTAACCAAACGTATACTACTATCAGTAAAATAAGTGAGTTATCACTTTTAAAATAATTGGGAGCAATATGCACATCAGTAAAATTATGTAGCGTGATTTACGTAATCGCGATAATAAAAAATTTCATCTAATCTTCATTACATAAAATGGATCGATCGTTGAATTTTATCTCCAATATGTGTATAATTCAATCAATATGTGTATAATAATATCAAACTGTTAAAAAAAAATGAAATTACTTATCTCAGGCTCTCTGTTATAATAATACTCTGTTATAATATTGACGGCGTAGTTTAGCGCTTAATGATTTCGTTCACTTACGCACGTCAAATTTATGTACGATAGCGTTCTAGGGTTAAATGTATACTAGAATAAGTAATATAGGTGCGAGCAAATCTCTGGCGTTATTAATGATTAATACATCGTATCACGATAATATACGTACCTACGAAAAAAATCACGTCGATATCATCGCGCATACAAGCTTTGCATCGCGATACGCTTTATCGCGCTTTCGGAATGACGCTTGTAAAATCGGTGAAATTGCGTTGCAGCTGTAAAATTCGTTAGGTTGCGCGCGATAACCGTCGGAAATTACGAGGCGAAACTTGCACCCTTTTAACTGATACAAGCCAAATTCACCGGCGAGATAAATTCGCAAGCTGTAAAAGCGCTGTGAGCTACGGGAGTTCGTATGCCGGAGGATTTGAAGCGATTTACCATCTCATAAAGAGCTAGCGCGTTTGTTTCATACGATTTCAAATTATATTATTACAGAGAGAGAGAAAGAGAGAGAGAAGGGGGGGGGGAGAATCGGGAGAATGTCGTCCACAAGAGAATATAGTGAAATAGAAAGTTCAGTATTACATAGAACATCTTTGTCACAACGAAATATCTTGCTTCGTGTGCCACATTAAATTAGACGAGCACCTAAGATAGACTAAATTTTATGTGAATTATCTCCATGTAGATTTCGCTGAACAACGGTGATATGAAATGATGTAGAAATTTTCTCCTTTGTAGATAATCCGACATAGATCGAAAATTGAAATGATTATAAATTGCCAAAAGTTAAAAGAAAATAATGTATTCAATTTGATATGTGATTATATTGTTTTTTCACTTGAAACTAAAAAAACATGATTTTCGAATTATTGCCATATATGAGTTGTGTAAATATTAATCGTCAAAAATGAATTAACTGTAGAAAATTATCACAACTAGGAAAGGATGGTTTTTTTATATCTGGGGGAATAATTATCTGCTATGATTTTTCATGTAAATGATCTCATCTGATATGTCTCTTCATACCAATTTTTTAACAATTATAATCACTATTATTAACGACATTGTATATAATTGTTTTCCGATTTAAAAAAATTTTAAAACATTAGAATGTGCATATTAGAGTGAATATTAAAGTCCGATCGAAATTTCGATTTTGTTTTCGGTATAAAATTCAGATTTGATTTTGGTTTCCGCCGTAATAAAACGTACTGGTGAGCATTCAAAAAACAACTGATTTTAATTATTAATTCGTTGATTAAGCTTAAGACAATTCAAGTACTTTGATATGATCTTAATAATAGCTATGATTTGATTTCTTTAAAAGTTGAGGATGTAATATTATTATATTATTATAGTTAGATACTTTAATGAAATCTTGTTTTTTAAAGTACATACATTTAAAGTATATACATGATTTCTGAAAATTATATGGTCTTTGTAAAATTAATGCAAAAATGTTGATTTCGACTTCGACCGAAAAAATGTGACTTCGTTAGCTTTTCTTTCTTTCTCTTTTTATTTTTAATAAGACTTGTTTTTAATAAGACTTTAAATTTCGGCCGAAATTCAATGACAACTGAATATTCGTCTTCGGTTTCGGCTGAAGGTCACAATGTGGTTTCGATCGGACTTTAATAAATATAAGAAACTGAAAAAAATAGAAAAATAGAAATCAAATATCAAATACGTTAAATACCTTATCATGAAAGTATTTCGCGATAAAGAAAAATTTCATTAAAATCTTCATTGCACGAAATGAGATGATCGTTGATTGAATTTATACATCCCGATCAATTCTCGAACGATTATCACTTTCGTGAGAACAGGATTTTGTATCGAGTACATACGCGTGGTATCTCGCAAAAATCTCTGGCGACGTTTCCTCGTCCGAGCATGTAAATCCGATTCGAAAACTTACGCGGGAAAGAAACTAATCGAAGTATCAAGTTGATTTAAGCACAGGGGGGCGGTCGTGCCATCGAGTTTTCTCCAGAGCTCCGAGGCAAGTTCGATTCCTCCTCTTCCACGTAGATTCGTAGAATTCGTCCGATCCTTCCGGGTGCTCGCCTCGAATTAACTCTCCACCGGGATTGTCGAACGAGCAACTTTGCGAATCTCCGATTCCCCTTCTCCGCTCGGAAATTGGTGACCGGCACAATGGTGCGCCTCTGCATTTCCAGCGTTCGTTTCTAAGGAAAGTCTCTCTCTTTACTTTTCTGTTTTCCCATCGCTCTCGCTTACGGCAATTCTGAGATTTTCTCGAAAGGACGAAGATGAACAGCGCGCCGACCAATGTCGAGGGTGGGAAGGTCGCGCCAATCGCGAGCGATTGGGATTGTTCGCGAGTTACCAAGTTGGAGTCAAGATTAATGTTAACTTTGCCGTCGAGTTAATAAATCCAGCACCTATAAATCCCATCAACTTCTGCCTCCTCTATCCCTCTCTCTTTTTATATCGCGTTCTCTCCCTGTCATTTTCTATCTTTTCCTCTTTCCATGTCTGGCTTTCCCTACCAATGTTCCATTACAAATATTTCTTCTCATCCTACGTTTCCACACCCTGAACCTTCCTCAAGCTTTTTGAAACTCGAAAACTTTTGCGGCGAGAAAAAGCACCGCGTATCGGCGGCCTTCGGCAAGAAGCTCTCGTGCTGCCAAGCACCCTTTCCAGGATCATTCCCTGCAGGAATCTGCGCGCTTTTTGTTGCGATTACTTACACCAAATAGTTTTCCTATTATGCTATTCTCGCGTCGGCATTTACTCGGCGCCGTGCTTTATTTGCATTGAGAAGGCCGGGAAAGTGTCGCGAAACAGCTAATACAGATTATTTCACTTCCACTGTCTGAACTTGTAATTCGAGGCATTAGCTGCGAGAGAAAACTATGCAGCGTACAGACAGAGCACGCGAACAGATTCAGAAATAGATGAATATATTAAATTTGCTCTCTAAATTCTTCGGAGTGAAATTTGTTTCAAAGAATTGATGAAAGAGTACACTGCAAATTTTATTAAAAATCTTCATACATATTTCTTTGAATAGTACTATGTAAACATTTATCTGTATAATATTTATTCAAATTTATCAAATATTTACTTAAACAAATATTTAAATAATTCTTAATACAAGCTCGGATGAAATTAATCTATATATCTATATCAAATATTTAAAATTTAGTATTTTTCAGTGTAAGAAAACTTTTATTTTATTTAAATCAAGTTTGTCCACTAAAGCCGAATGTGTTGATTGGCATACTTCTTTTATATTAAAGAAGAAACATAATTAACATGATCGACATTAATGGAGTCTTAAGAATCTGATGTTGATTTATGAATTTTCTTTTATCGCAAAGAAAGCATTGCACTGAAAAAAAAGATTGGTTGCTGCAACAATTTAGATAGCAAAATTATATACTTAAATCATAGTCTATAAAAATCATATACTGACATTGCGGATAGGCTAACGCAATTAAAAATTTGTTGTTACAACCAAAAACTGGTTGCTGCAGCCATATAAAAATGCCATATAAAAATATTTTACTATCTAAATTGTTACAGCAACCAATCTTTTCTTTCAGTGTAATTATAATGAGATTTCTTTGAGAATTGTTGATTGTTATGAATATCATAATTTGAGTGGACTCTTGTAAAATAA
>Ga0157364_1007463_pt1 | contig 11317 bp, 11 predicted proteins | sample AttsexASBM2_FD_111476 | JGI IMG/M metagenome (GOLD analysis project Ga0157364, IMG submission 111476) | Fungus gardens microbial communities from leaf cutter ant in Ribeirão Preto, State of São Paulo, Brazil - Atta sexdens ASBM2 | ecosystem: Host-associated > Fungi > Mycelium > Unclassified ...
AGGATATCTAATAATGCAATATTTATCGTGCATGATCGAATCGGCAGAAATACAATCTCATTCCAGATATCGCTAGAAATGCCACAGTTGAAGTATCTGCGGCATATCACGGATAGAATGAAAAATATAAGTTCTCAACTGATAATAATCGCCAATAAACGTGGTACATTGATATTAAAAATTGATGTGGACCTTGCTACGGTATCCACTCACTTTAAAGGACTACAAGTTTATGAAAACGAAGAGACTGAACAAGAGACTGACGATATTTCGGCGATCATTAACATAAAGAAATTCTCTATGTTTTTGGGTTGGGACATTCTCCAGCCGGATAGTGTTAAGTGTAACTTATTGAAGGAGAAGATAGTGAAACTAACTTTAGATGTGAGAGATCATGTTAAGATACATTATTTTATACCAGCCATTGCATCTTGAGCAAAGAAAAAAATTTAGATACAGTATTACTTAAATGCAAAATATATATTTCTCATGATTCTCATTCATACACATCATATTTCATTCGTATGTTAAACTTTTTTAAATAAGGTACTCACAAAAAATAATTTTTAAGTTTATATATATATAAAACAAGTCGACAGCTAATTATAAGCTAAATGTAAATTCTGTTCGCTCTCTTGCCTGAAACTTTGATGCATCTGATCAATTTGTTGTATTTTCTGATTTAACAAAGCCGTCTGTTGATCCAACCATTGTAAACTGTTCATATGCGCGTTTAAAATTTTTCCAATTTGAACGATAGGATCACTGGAGTCCTGAGCGCGATTTGCTTCATTTAAATGTTCTATTATTTCCTTTAGATCTTCTGACATACGTTTCAATTGGGTATCGAGATTTTCCGACAAACGATATGTATATTCTCGATCAGAATCCGAGACAGAAAGAGACGCTAATTCCTTTTCCAATGGTACTAAACATTCTTGCAGCTCTTTCTGTTGTCCAACCTGAATGATACAATTATTTTAATTTAATTCGATGAAAATTTAATAGTTTCATTTGTATTAGCATTTGTATAAATATTACAAAATTGCAAGAATACAAATGTGACTTACGACATAATCCAGCTCGTGCTCCAATTGTTGCTGCTCGATTTTTACTCTTTCAACTTCTTGATTCAGGGTTACTATTTTCTCCCCATTTGTTATCAACAATTTATCCCAGGCGTTAACTTGTGTAGCTTGATTCACAAATACTTTTTCTTGTTCCTCTAACTCTAAAGTCCACTTGTTGATAGATTCTTCAAGCTGACAGAAATTAATGGCACCTGGTTGAATACCAGTTGCAGAACTAACACTGTAATAAAAGATTTTTACAGAGAATTAAAATTGAGCTGTTATAATAAATCGAATTTATCATTAGTAATGAATAAGGATAAACTGATTATTCTGAATCTGATAAATTTTGTAATAAGCAAAACTATACTTACGTAGTAGTAGTACCCAAGGAAGTATGAGTAGCAGGTGCTACTAAACTCGTTGAAACAGCAGCAGAAGTCGTTTTGCTCAGAGGAAATCCAGTGGAAGTAGTCGTCGATGTTCCGAAATTAAATCCTGCTGCAGTAGTTGCTGCGAGAGAAAATCCAGTGTTTGAAGTTGTGGTAGGGCCTGTTTTCGAGGCATCGAATGAAAGCCCCGGTGCTGCAGATGTCGGTGCTGTACTGCTAGGAAGGTTAAAGTTCGGTGCACTCGTTGCTGACGTTGTAGTCGCAACTGTACTTCCAAGACCAAAGCCAGTTCCAGTAGTCATAGTATTTAGTGTCGGAGTACCGAAAGTCAAGCCAGTGGAGCCTTAGAAATATAACATATACATGTAATGTCTTTCTAATAGAATATATAGAATATGAGAAAAATATAATATTCGGTCAACCTGTCATAGGTTTTGCTGATCCGACACCAAAATTGAAACCTGCTGTTGTAGTTGTCGCAATGGGAAATCCTGTGGCTGGGGTTGTAGACACTTTCGTGGCATCGAAGGAAAGTCCCGTCGGTGCGGGCAAAGGTGTCCCACTGCTCGCAAGATTCGTGAAACTGGGTAGACTTGACGCAGTAGATATGGATGTTGTTGTCGCAGTTATACCACCGCCGAGGCCAAAGCTGGTTCCAGTGGTCATAGTAGTCGGAGTACCGAAAGTCAAACCGGTGAGTCCTTGTAACACGAAAAGAGCCAACGTGCATCAAAATACCGAACGTGATTTTTCTCTGGAGCTAGATAAAGTACAAAGATAATATTCCTGAAGATTTTATTCCTGCTTCGGTTCAGAATGTTCATTGTACCTGTCGTGGGTTTTGGCGTACCGAAGGACAATCCAGTATTCGGAGGTGTAGCCATCATGTACTTCAGATCTGTTGCTGTTCCGACCGTATCCCACCGAGAAATCAAACTTGATGATTAAATAGGTTAAATTGCGTGACTCGTATCACAGAAAGACAAACAGACGTACACACTGGTCGCGTAGTTCCTAAAGTGCTCACTTCGTGCTCATCGAATTGTCGGAAAGATCAAGCGGGACAAGTGGAGCACCAATCAATCCGACAACGACAAAACGGTGACCAATCACATCGCAGAAAAGCTTCTCCGTCTTCGTTTGTAGGTTCTTTATTCATCTCGAAGAAAATTTTGAACTGATGTACGAGTATAGCTGAACTTCTTGCATTGTTCACCTTTCTCTTTTTTCTCTCCATCTTGGAAAAAAAAGAAGGAAAGATGAATAGTACAACTGAAGTTCAGCTAAAAAGAACAGATCTTTATGTATGACACTGGTGGCACAATTAATTGGAGTGAAACAAGCTATTATTTGCCAAAAAAGAATAGGTTTTAAGTTTATTTCTGCAGAGAGAAATCTCTGATTCTTGCATTAAAATTTTCTTTCTCGCTTTTGCCAAATATCAAATATGTATCTATTTCATTCATATACTTCGCCCTTCCGACGGCTCCGACTGCCACACTGAAAACAATCGAAAATTTATTATAGATTCAATACATACATTTGTAATATTACATACTGTAGCATCTCTATGACTCTGTGTTTACATGATACATGCGCAGTATATTCGCGATTGTAATTATCACGTGGTGGCGATAATGAGAAATACACCAGTGGTCGATGTGCATTTCTCTCGCCTCCCGGCGAGAAACGCCGGGACTGCCGGGTGCAGCTTTATGATTCTGACGAAACAAATCAGAATCCAATCAAATCCCACGCGGTGTCCCAAATCTATTGTCGCGCGCGGACGCCTTGCGGACGTTCTACGTTCGGGTACGAGTTATTCATACGCCGGTGTCGTCAGCTGTATCCTGTGCTTCGCCCATTTATTTGGCGTCTGAAACAGACCGCAATTTGGAAAATCTTGGAATTTTGGATTTCCGTTTGATCTGACTTGAGACGTCACACGAGTGCTTGAAAATATAATACGATCTCAGGAACCAGCGATATTATTGGACACTTCTGATTTAAAGTCTGATGATTTGATGCACCACGATCTGGGAATCATATATTGAAGATTATATTATTAATTTTTAATATGAAGATATTTGTATCGTCTGTATATACAGATTATAGTTTAGACATTGAAGAGTGATAAAAGGTAAGTATTGTTATATTTTTAATGCCCATTTGCATTAACTGTAGATTAACTTTAATCTCGGTTTAACTTAATTTCATCATTTTTTTTAGTTTTAACAACTAGAATTAGAAAAAAACGGAGAGTAAGTTGAACCAGAATTAAAGTTAATTTTAATTGCGGCAGAAAGAAATATAAGAAAGTTAAAAATGTTCTCTGGATGTATTTATCACATCTTCTGCATATTTGATAATTTTGTTTGCATCTTTCTTTTTAGATTCTGTGATTTCTTTACTTAACATCAGACTGAGTACAACGCCTAATTTATCAGCAATCTTGGAAGATCTTTGTTTATTGGTTTATTTATATTACTGGTCATGAAAATTAAGAAAAATACCATTTTATGAAAACAATTTATGAAATATCAATATTGAAATGATTAATAGTCGAATTTTGAATGCTATTCATCTAAGTTTTATTCGCTCATCTAAGTAAAACAGAAATTGTAACAAATATTTTAAGCACAATCATAATTATAATGTTGATGTTAATTGGCTTGTATGCATGCTTTTATTCATTCCGGTTTGTAAGCAGCTCAACCCTGACTGCACCTCCTCTGTCGGCTCTAGTAGTCGCATTTGAAAGTGTATATGATCTATCGTTATTAGCTAATACCTTATCGGATCAAGGGATTGATACAACATTAATAATACCGACATATACTGCTAATAATATTTACAATAAACTGATCGACGTTGAAGTGTTGCAACTGGATGTTAACATTGATAAGTCAGTGTCTGCTGATAAACATGCATTAGAAATATGCAATATTTTTTTCAAGGATGAAGAAGTATTGAATAAAGTACAAAAATTTCAGCCTACGTTCATTATATTTCCAGCATTAAGGTAATATCGATATTAAAACCAGTTTTATTTCATTATATAATGTATTTGAAAGATCTAGGCTTCATTAATTTAATAAAATTAATATTTTGTATGTATACTTTTACACATGAATTATATATATATATATATATATATATAATTCATACTTTTGTGATACTTTTTTTAGACATGATGGCTGCTTACTTCCGTTTGCGAAGCTTATTGAATCAATTCCAGTAATCTGGATAAAGAATCCAGATGAGGAACTGTATGCATTTGAATGCACTAGAGTTGCACTGCCGGTGCATAGTGGTGGCTTTTGGTCGAGACTTTCGACAAGTTTCTCAGGGAAAACCATATTTTCCACTGTTAAGAACGATTATCTAACTCCCGCTTTACGATTAGCAATCAAACATCTACCGGACATTAATATCGATTTGGAGCATCTTTATTCGGATGTTAGATTAGTACTTTGGGGAGGCGATACAGTGTTACGTTCTGATTTTGCATCTTTAACAGAATTACTCGTGGAGGTTTGTAAAATGTATATTAATTCTTCATTTTATTCTCTTGTTTTTTTAACGTTTTGGCATATCTTTGTAAATTTCCAAAACTACAATTTAACATTGATTTAAAATTGCTTTTAAATCAATTAAATTTAATTTTAGGTTGGTTGTCATCACTGTAGAGGTGCATATCCCTTACCTGAGAATTTACAAAAGTCTTTGATCGAATATAGGACGGGTACTATAGTTGCTCTTTTAGAAGAAAATTATGAGACGTTAATACAAGAACTGGCAAAGAAATTGCCTCAAGGGAGGGAAGGTCAAGCTGTCATATGGAAGAATAAGCGCAATACAAACGTTGCGCCGGAAAATCTTTTTATTGAGGAGGATGTTGACCGGCAAGACATCATAGGTAAAATAATTATACATTGATAAAAAGATATTTCTGTAACAATGAGAATTAAATATAAAAACTATAAATTGTTTTAATATAGGTGCGTAAATCAGTAGCCAAATTATAAAGAATACATATTTCATATACGTAATATTGATTTTAAAAAATGTAAATTTTTCAATTTTAGTAAATACAATGTAGGATTCTCATTGAGAGACCTTTATCTCTTTCCCACGACACAATACATTTCATAGTAAATGAAAACAATGAGTTCTAGAGCGTTTACTTGCGCACAAGTGAAATACGTGCCTTGCGAATACAAATTCTTCAAAGCGCATTGAATTGAATATAATCGCTCAAGAGAGGATAATACGGCAATGGAGGCATTCTCTTTCCCTTAATACTGTTGCCTCATTGTTACAGGTTATAGCCGAACTCGAGTGGTGTTGAGTCATTGTACTGATACAGAATTCCTGGAAGCTGCCTTTCACAGGACACCTCTGATATGTCTGCCGAGGGACGCCCACGAGTCTCGTAACGCGGCTCGCGCAGTCGAGTTGGGTTTCGCGCGCTCCATAAAAACCACGAACGATCATTTCGCCTCGGCCATGGAGATCGCACAAATAATAAACGAGATCTATGAGACGGTGGCTTATCGTGAAAATGCACGAAAGGTTTCCGTGGCGATACGCGACAGATTAAACCCACCCTCCGACAGACTCGTCTATTGGCTAGGCTATGTTGCAAGGACGAAAGACGACACCGAAAAGTTCCATAAGCCAAAGAGTCAGGCAAGGACACTCATGGAGGATATTCAATTCTTTGTTGGCCTTTTGGTAGGTGTAATTATCGGGATTGTTTGTGCGGGCAGCGCAGTCGTCGCGCGATATCTCATCACGGCTAACAAAGTGCAAATAACGAAGGGACGATACATGCAATAAATAAACTGCTAAATGAAACATGTGTTTCATTGAGATTCGACTCAATATACGCATGCATGGACATTTCCGAATATATATATATTTATATAAATGTACGTAGAATACAGGTACATACGAATACAAAGGTTTTACGATCTAGGAGTTATCTCATAGTTAACGAAGAAACAATTTTACTATTATTATTACGAGAACACCTTCTCATAATTTGACTGATAAGACTACGAATCTAATGAAGTGTGATGTATTATCATGAAGAAAATAAATTACAGTTTATCAATACTGAGTTCTGTATGTCGTCGGCACGAGCATATCCCTCGTGTGATTACGTTTAACGCTAAATTCTTACAATATACGGACGAATCGCGATGTCTACGTTGCTTAAGGCCGTATTCTAAACAAATGAGAGATAATAGGTATGCAATCTCATGAAATAACGTTAATGATTTATGTCCATATAATATATTCGCAATAACACGAAATATCTTGTTATAGAATTCATCAAATAAGCGTTATCCACTAATTAATTAGATTTGTGGAGCAATTTTATATTTGCAGAAATTTAGTATATTCCAAATACGTATCTATAATTGCATAATACCATAATATACATGTATGCGTATATAATGATATTATACTAATTTATTTGAATATTCCTTCCAACGATTTGAGTAAATTATTTTGATAGATTATTTGAGAAGTTGTAGATTCTTGTTTATAAGACATTGCATAATATTTAATATCCATAGTTATAAAATAATAAAGCATATATATATATATATATATATATATATATATATCTAATTTTCCAAAATAATAATTGCGCGATGCGTTATGCTACTACGATTTCAGCCGAAGAGAATGTGAAATCTCGCATGTAATTCGTTGTGAGCATCTTAGTGTTCGCTGATATGGGGATCAGAAAATTCGTAAATGACTAGATTGCCGACTTAACTGGCGCGGCATGCGATAAAGCGATCGTGTGTGTACATATATCCATATATACTATCATCATATTAAATATATATATATTAAAAAAATAGTGACAGCGAGAGACAAAATCACGGATGGGATAAGAGTATTTCGTGTAGACTGAAAAAAACGCAACGCAAAAAATTTTCCTAAACGAAGCCGACGAAACGCTTACATGTATATACAACAACGATTACGGACGTAGAATCTAGAAAAACAGAGATGATATTTACATTCATTGGCAGTATTGTTCCCGATTCGTGCAAGTCAAGGGCGTGGAGATCTTGAGGCAAATTCGAGTCTCGCTCGTCCATCTCCTAATTCGCATCGTTCGTTCTCATACCTGGCGTGACGCGACTTCTCACTACGTTGCTCTTTAATTAGGCGAAAAGAAAATTCTACACTAGAGAGCATCAATATACAGTGTGAGATATCTACGAGACACCGTGCGGAGGTCTTTACTTCGATATAAATAGAACACTCGCGTAATTGCACGCGCATTATACGCGAATGTGTGAGAGCAGGAGGGAAAAAGTAATCGACGCGCGTGGTCTATTATCACGTTTTTGTCTTCCTTTGCTCCCTTTTTTTTCTTTTTCTCTCTTTCTCACTCTCTTGCTCCATTTTTCATTCTCTCTTTCCCTGTCGCACGCAGAAATAGTAAATTGGCACATCAGTGCGCGATGTCGAGCGTCGCGAGATGCGTAAATATGTCACGAGGAAAAATCTAGATAAATTTCCAACGAAATCTTCTATCACTCGATTCTCGCTATAAAAAGAATGCGCGTACTAATTATGAGAGATACATATAGCTATATCTAATAAATAAATATATATACGTATGTGTGCGTGCGTGCGCGCGCGTGTGTGTGTGTGTGTGTGTGTGTGTGTATGTGATAATATATAATAGAATCGGAAGAGATGAAGGGAAACTTGATGCCATATCGTGTTCGCGTTATTATTTTAGAACCCGAATCGTCAGATTGCGTGAGTCCGATAATGCAAAGCGAGTATGGACACACGTCAATGTGTCCCTGGAATATAAGCCTCTTCTCCGCAATACATTCGGATCGAGATAAAATTAAAAGATTGAATGTAAATTGAAGTAACACATTCACTTTCGCATTAACGTTCGCGTAAGTGACACCCAACAGTCAGACCGGTGATGATAAATTACGCAACAACAACCTCGCCAAGAGTATCATTACGTTAATGTTATAATAATAATCCCGAGAACTTTGATTGCCGCGAGCAATTTTGTTCGAGCCATAAAAAAAAATCCTATACGTGATTACAATTTTAAGCCAATGAATCATATAATAGGGTGAAGCAGATATTCTTATATCGTTATATCTTTTTACTTAATTTGTAGAACTAGAAAAAAAAAATGAAAAAAACGGAATTGAATCAGGAGATTAAAGTTAATCTACATTGATAGAAATTAATGCCCATTAATGAGCATTAATAAAGAATGCAATCGAAGTCGTTCATTTTAAAATAAATACAAATAATAATACATAATTTGTTTATCATTCACATATAGCACTTCGTAGCATTTTCATGCTTTTTTATGAAGAGGCAAAGGCCTCAAGTAATGCATTTTATTCTCACGATGTTGCTAAAGATGCTTATGTGACTGTCAGGCAAAAACCGCATCGAGATGTAACATGTCATTGTGTAGCCTCTCACGGCGTCAATTGCGGATATATAATCTGCAGAAGTGGCAACGAATAATTAATCGGAATATAAAGAACGGTATGAGCGCGTTCTTGCAGATAGGCCAGATCACGGAATGCATCTGTCGTTTAGTTGCACACGTGCTCCTCCCGCGTGTGCCGGCACATCTCGCACTTGACGTGACAGCACCAGACGAATCGGCACTTGCATTTCTCAGTGACATCCCGCACTCGCGTCTGGTAGCCCCGACCGCAGCACAGCAGCCGGCAACCGTCGAGACCGAGGGACGTCCGATTGCACACTCTTCCTCGTGTACCAGGAATGCCGAGTCTGTGATGAAGAGAACAAAAGTCATAAAAATGTGAAACGGAATCTTATTCTCGAAAAAAATTTTTTTTAAAAGATTTAAATAAAAAATTTTTAAAATAAAGATTTAAAAAAATTTTTAATTACAATTATTAAAATACTCTTGAAATCAACCTTTATTTTTCAATCATGTTTTTCTATGTTTTACAGTTTCGAAAAACAACTGATTTTCTTCAAAGGAATGTTGCAGCTACTAAAAGTACGATTGAGCTTTTATAAAAAAAAAAAAATCCTTATTTAGTCTAGAAAAAAACATTCAAAACTCATCAAAATTGGAGAGAGACACTTTCATAGATTTCCTTGTAAGTCAAAAAAATATATTTTCGCGCGGCGCAAGTTAGACCCACGTGAGATTCCTTTCGCAGTAATCGGGGCTGTCCTCGAGATAAACCAAATCCGTTTTGTTCGGCCGTTTAAGATCAGGACGCGCCGGTCTTAACCTGGCTGGTCTTCTACCGCCGCGTTGCGCCAATCGCACCAAGGCGGCACCCTCATGTAAAGCCGCCAAGGCGACACCAGCCACTCGGAACGATGGTAGTCTTCTCCAACACACACGAACGCTGCATGAGCCAGACATGCCTGTCGCAACAGAAGAAAGAAGATAAAAGGAAGAATTATTCAGCGAAACGTAAGATAAGGAAGCGGTATCAATCGCGGGAAATATTTATATTCCATTTAACTTTGTAGGAAGCCACGATGTGCCTAACACTGAGAAAAAAAATGTTCATTTGACTAAATTAATTTAGTTATCTTTCTTACTTCCGAAGAATGTATACATTTAAGTCAAACATAATTTGTTTGAGTTACATACATACATTCTTCATCGAAAGAAATAAAGACAAATTGAAATAATTTAATCAAAATATCTTTTTCTCAGTGCAAAGAGGTGAATGACCATCGAAGGATGTTTCCATTTGCTCACCGTGACATTTGCAAACGCGCTGCATCCTGGAGCGAATAGCGCGTCTACCAGCCTCGGTATCATGTTTCCTCATCAGCTGGCCAGCCAACCCTTTAGGCCCGTGCAGAGCACCCTCCTTCAACGGTTCCTCCCCGCTCTCGGACCATTCCCGTGAAAACTTTTCCCCGAAGTGTATATCCTGCGGGAGAGAGTACACGTTTCTCATATTTTCTTAAACAACATTAAAAACTTAACGCTAAGAGTTTCAAGACGCGCCGAGAAGACTTCAGACAGACATCAGGAGTCGAATGTTCTCTAGGGATACCTCTCTTTCGAATCTTTTTTTTTTTTTGCATCGTCCGACTTCCCTTCGTTTTGCGGCGACGACCACGAGCTCAGAATGGCCGTGGAGATTAAGCGAACAGGTCCTAAGCCTGCCGAGGAGATTTCGCGCGGGTCTTTAAAGACCCCCAGCTTTGAAACTTCCGAGGCAGCTTTACGTGCGATTCATGGTTACGAATGCGTGATACGCGGTGTATGTATAAGTTTCATGCTGAATGTTTCGAGCTGAACAAAGCATATCATCAAGACGAACGACATAACTTTATCTTGATATTTTAATATATGTGATATTTAAAAAATTCTATTTTGCCAAATATTTTATACAAAGTAACTTTAACGTTATTTTAATATTTACGTAATAATAAAATATTAAAGAGAACGTGTTATAAAGATAACACGTTAAGAATAATATATTATTTTTTTATATTAATATTTCGTCTAAGTGTTTTATATTTATATTTAATATTTTTTGTCTAAGTGTTTTATTTATATTTTTTGTTTTAATAGTCGCTTAAGTATCGCCATCACCGTTCCGGATGTTTTTCGATACACGTCGGCAAATCAAGATTATATCGTGTCTTCTTTGCTTTCGCTGTCAGATACTGTCTAAACGTAATTCTTCCCCTCGAGTATCGTCACTCTCTTCCTCTCTCTCTCTCTCTCTCTCTCTCTCTCTCTCTCTCTCAAATAGCATTATGTCGACTTATCGACGACAGCTCGCTGTAGTCAAGTCACCGAGGATTTTCGATAGCATCCTG
>Ga0157364_1007464_pt1 | contig 11316 bp, 19 predicted proteins | sample AttsexASBM2_FD_111476 | JGI IMG/M metagenome (GOLD analysis project Ga0157364, IMG submission 111476) | Fungus gardens microbial communities from leaf cutter ant in Ribeirão Preto, State of São Paulo, Brazil - Atta sexdens ASBM2 | ecosystem: Host-associated > Fungi > Mycelium > Unclassified ...
TAACTTCTCCCAGGTATCTCCTTCTGCCATGAACCCTTTCCACCATACTAAGTACTTCTCTACCCCTCTTATTTTCTTTTTATTCAAAATTTTTTCTACTTCCCATTCCTCGACTCCTTCTATTTCTACCGGTTTTCCTTCCTCTTTCTTCTGTTCCTTAACCTATTCCCTATACCGTACTATCCGGCTTACATTTACTACTGGATGAATTCTCATTGAACTTGGTAATCGTAATTTTACCGTATTCAACGATACTACCTCTTCTATTGTATATGGCCCCACATACCGTTCTATCAACTTTTTTGTTAGTCTTTCTTTGAACACTAAATCCTTTGCTCAACAACACCCTATCTCTCTTTCTCTCCAGTTTTCCATCTCTTTCCTACTTTGATCTGCATATCTTTTCATCTCCTCCTGTGTTTTCTTTAATGCCACTTCTGCTTCCTTATATATCTTTTTTATTCTTTCTACAAATTCCGTTGCACTCTCCACTTTTCCTTTCTTTCTGATATCTTCTCCCATCCTCAATTCTCTCCTGTAATTTGCTATAAATGGTAACACCTTTGTTGCAGTATGAGTTTTGTTATTTACCGCAAATTCTGCTAATGCCAACCACTCCAGCCAATTCTTCTACCTCTGTTCTACAAAAAATCGAAGATACTGTTCTAGTTCTTGATTCATTCGTTCCGTTTGCCCATCCGTTTGTGGGTGGAACACAGTTGACAACTTTGTCTTGATTTCCAACATCCTATTCAACTCCTTCGTTAATTCCGCTGCAAACTGGGGTCCCCTATTCGATACCACACTCTCCAGTAATCTATGTAACTTCCACACATTGTCCCTGAACAACCTCACCAATTCTTCCACCGATGTTCCTTCCATTGTTGCCACAAAGTGTGTCATCTTGGACAACCTGTCATATACTACCAGGATCGCATCCTTTCTTACTACTACTGGTAGCTTTGTAATAAAGTCTACCATCAGGTGCATCCATGGCTTTTCTAGCACCTCGCTCAACTTTAATTTACCCACCGGCTCCTCTACCCTATTCTTCATCCTCTGACACAAATTGCATCCTTCCACATATCTCCCCACATCTCTTGTTACTCCCAGCCACCAGTAATTTCTTGTCACCAACTCTACTGTCTTCCACCTTCCTTCATGTCCTGCTGCTGGTATATCATGATGTAGCCAGATTACTTCCATCCTCAATTCTTCATCCTTCGGTATATACACCTTTCCCTCTTTTAATACCAACTCTCCTTCTATCTTCCATTCATTCCCTCTCAACTCCTTTACCCTCGCTCTCTTCATCTCCTCTACTATTCTAACTACATCTTTGTTCTTACTCCTAGCTTTTTTTATTTTTTCTAACAACTCTACTTCTGGTCCTTCTATTACTACTTCTTGTAAATTACAAATCCAATTGTCCTTAATAAATACCTGGTCCTTGTTGTCCCTTTCTACACCTACTTTCCAGTCCGATCTCCTACTTAATCCATCTGCCTTTCCCATCCTAGTTCCCGGAATATGCTTTAATGTAAAATCAAACCTTGATAAATACAGCGCCCATCTAGCTTGTCTTCGGTTCAACTTCTGCACTTTCATGAAATATTCTAAGTTCTTATGATCTGTCCAGATCTCGAACTTGAACTGTGCTCCTTCTAACAAGTGTCTCTATGCTTCCAACCCTCTAATAATTGCTAACATTTCTTTATCATGAATTTCATAATTCCTCTCTGTTTCATTCAATGATTTGGAAAGGAATGCCACCGGTCTCCATAACTTATCTTCACACTCCATTGACAATACTCTCCCCATTGCATAATCAGATGCATCTACCTCCATCCGCATTTTCTTATCTAGGTCTGGTGCCGCTAGCACTGGTTCTTCTGTAAATCTTCTCTTCAACTCTTCAAATGCTCTCTCTTCTTTCTCTGCCCATTCCCACTTCTTATCTTTCTTCACCAAATCATGTAGTGGCCTAGCTATTGATGCAAAACCTTCAATGAATCGGTGATAGTAATTAGCCAACCCTAAGAATTTCTGCACATCTTTGATACACTTGGGTGTCGGCCACTCTAGCACTCCTTTTACTTTCCCCTTTTCCATCTTGATTTCCTCCAGTCCTATTACCACTCCCAAAAATTCTACTTCTCTCACCTTCCATCTACACTTCTCTGGTTTTACATATAGATCATTCTCCTCCAATCTTTTAATCACTTCTGCTACCAGCTCCTCATGTCCTTCTTCCGTCTCCGTTCCAACTATCACATCATCTATAAACGCTGCTACTTTTCCAGTGTTAATCAAATCTCTCAATAATTCATTCATCATAGCTTGAAATGTTGCTGGAGAATTTGTCAACCCAAAAAACATCACTGTAGGTTTGAAGGACCCCTCTGGTGTTGTGAATGCCGCTTTCCATTCATCCCCCTTCTTAATCCTCACATTATTATAGCCCCACCTCAAGTCCATCTTTGTAAACACCTTTTTTGTACTGATATATGCCAACACATCTGATATTAATGGCAGGGGATAGTTGTTTTTAATGGTCCATTCATTTAAGTATCTATAATCCTGGACCATTCTCTTTTTCCCATTCTTTTTCCCTACAAAGAACACCAGCGCCGTCTGTGGTGATTTTGATGGTCGGATATATCCTTTTCTTAACTGCTCCTTAATAAACTCCCTCACTTTCTCTCTCTCTTCTCTTGACAACGGATACACCTTTCCCTTCCTTGGAACAAACCCCTTCTTTATATCTATTGCATGATTCTACACCTTCCTCCTCAGCATCCTCTCTGACTGTTTTTTCCTAAATACCTTAATCCACTGATGATATTTTTCTGACATCATTTTCTTTGCCTCCACCTCCGACTTTGCTGCTTTTTCCTCTTCATCCCATATTTCCCATTCTTCTGCCACTTTCTTTACCTCTATCGTCTTCCCCTTTTTCTTTTTTGGTTTCTTCTTTCTATCTTTCTCCTCTCTCCTCCTTCCAGCTTCTTCCTTTGCTTCCTCTTCCTTTTGTTTTTCCCATCCCGATTTTCCCTGTACTGGTCTCCACTGTTTACCACACTCCTCAGGACACCTTGTCATCTTTACCTCCCCTGTTCTCCAATCAATCTCAGGATTGTGACATGCTAACCATGGCATTCCCAAAATTACTGTCCACTTCTGTCCCCCAATAACATCTATTTCCATCCTCTCCCTATGCCTCTGGTAATAGATATTCACCTCCATAGTATTTTCTATTGGCCCCTCCTTATTAAACGACCCATCTATGTTTCTTACATTCATTGGTCTCTCCAGCCTTTTTAATTTAAAGCCCTATTTTTTTTGCAAATTCAGAGCTCATCACCAACCCAGTTGCTCCACTATCCAGCAACGCTTCCACTGTAATCCTCTCTTGCGTATCTATCCTTTCCAACCCAATTTTTACCATTACCTCCCTCAAGGTCCTTCCTTCTACTTTTCTTACTTTTTCTTGCTCCTCTGCTTTAGGTGTATCAGCCTTTATTGTTGTAGCTAATACACTATATCTATTTCAAGAATCTAGTTGAGGAGTTCTAGATTCTCCACCCCTTTTAAATTGTCTCTGTGATCATTAATCTCCTTGATCCTTTCTCCCCCATATTCTACCCTCCTCCACTGCATCACTCTTCCTCTATTTCTATAATGACGGGCCATATGCCCGAATCACCCACAAGCATAACAATTCCTCCCCCAATCCACCTCCATTGCATAAGGGTCCCATCTAGGAGGAACCCCCACTCCCTGTCCTTGTCCCCTCACTACTACTGCATTCGTCCTTTCTACTCCCTCCATTGGAGTAGGCCCCATTGTCACCTGCTGAGGTATTTGCCTTCTTTGCCACACTAAGGGTCGTGGCAAGCTTTGTCTTTGCTCCTGTTTTGGAGCTCCTCCTCCTACTTCCTTCTTTCTTAATCTTTCTTCCTCCCTCCTACTTTCCCTCCAATTTCTATCTAGGGCCGTTGCCCTTCTGTACCATTGTTTGATAGAGGCTGGCAGGTTCTCCACCTCCATCAACTTTCTCCTAATCCCCCCATTCATCCCTCACTTGAACTCCTCTACTAACAGTCTCCCCTCATATATGCTTCCTCTTGCTGTCCACTTGAACTCCTACATGAATTCCTTCATCATTCTCCCTTCTTGCTCCAGCTTCCTCAGCTCTGCTGCCTTTACTACTACTTCTTCTCCTCCTCCAAACTCCTTCTTCAAACTCATCAGAAGTTCCTCCGCTGTCTCATATTCAACTTCCCCTATCTCCAATTCCTCCATGACATTCTCTTTTTATATATCTGCTGACCCTCCTTGCACATGTGACAGAATCCAGTACACTTGTTCCACTACCGTTGCTCCTCCCAGTCTCATTCTTATGTATAACTTGCACATGTTTACAAATCCCCCCACTTTTCCTGCTTCTCCACTGAAGATGGCTGGTTTTGCCACCTCCACGTGCGGTCCTGTTGCTGCCCCTCCTGCTGCAAGTAGGGCTTGGATTTGCACCTGTATTGCTGCCAGCTGTTCCTGTTGCTGGCGTATGATTTCATGAAGATTGATTTGACTCATGTTGGGGTAGGGAAGCGGTGAGTCAATTGGTGGTGATGGTGGTGGTGGTGGTGAAGTGTATAAAGGAAGAGCAGAACCGGTGCTAGTCTTGCTTTCGGACTTGTACTCCAAAGATGAAGAAATCTTTGTATGTGATAGCGAGTCCTCTTCAAGTTCTGCCTACACAACTACTGACTACTTGTCTACTGGCTACTGCCCTAATGGAAATGTAAACAATTTTGTCCTAAGAAGGACGTTCTACTCTAAACAGGGTTTTTAAGAACACCTGTTATTCCTCTGTGTAGACAGATCACAAGTAGACCTGTAACACAAGGTTGATAATGGAAAAGATAAAGAACACGTCCACAAAAGGTGATACGTCTGAAGTATACCAGTGGGCTTTGGTACAGACAGACGGCTAGGCTTTCCCTACCTAACTAGTATGCCCCTTGAGTCTAGGGTCTGACTATATCTTCTTGACTAAGGGTCTGTGTTGACCCTTGGTCGAGGATGGTAAGAGAGTAAGTAAAGAGAAGGCTAAGTGTGAAGCAGTCTCGGATATGGCTATCGAATTCTAATGTTATGAACTAAAGTTCTTAGAGTCAGACAATAGAACAACTCTTGTATTGAGTAACACAAGAAAACTCAATAGAGAACTCTTCTACAAACTAGTCTATCTTATATAGCCCTACAGATGGTCTGTGCTAACTACTGTACCCCCTACTGTTATGGAATGCTTTGGACACTAACATCTATTTTCCTTGATTTTATATTTCTTTTCTTTTGAATTTCTTTTTCTTTTTCTTTTTAGTGATGATGAAGAGGCACGTGACATCGCAGTCACATGATATGTCACATGATGTGACGTCATAAGCCTAGAACATAGTGGAAAGATCTAGAAGATGACGTTAGCACATATGTATACAACATGGTGGCCTTGAGTAAGAAATGAGGTAGACATGAGGTTGTAGCACGGACTAGATGTATTTAGTATATATAGGACTCTAATTTAGCAGACTAAAGAAAGCACAAGAAGATATAAAGAGACAGGCGGATAAGGGAAGAAGAGAGAGCAAAAATTGGAAGAAAGGGGACAGAATATTGTTGAGAACTAAAGACTTGGTGTTCAAAGAAAGACCGGCGAAGAAATTAGTGGACCAATATGTAGGTCCATATACAATTGAGAAGGTAGTATTCACCAATACAGTCAAATTACGACTGCCAACCTTGATGAGAATCCACCTGGTTATAAATGTCAGTTGAGTAGTATAATACAAGGAGCAAGTAGAGGGACAGAAAAAAGAGGAAGGTAAACCAATGGAAGTAGAAAGAGTCAAAGAGTAGGAAGTAGAAAAGTGTCAAGCGCGGTTCACACTGGGATGGAAGTCCACAGAATGGACTCGGAGTTGAGCGGACTTGTGGAATGACCTTGGCTTTAGCTTATGTGCTGCACTGTCTGTCTGCCCTGTGGTCGCAACTTCAGATGAAAGAGAGAAAGTCTGAGTGGAAGTGAGTACTGATTGGTGTGTCGCCATTGAATACCGGAGATCGAGTTCAATAAGAGTTTATCTTCATTGATTATCAGACTAGCAAATTACAGTATAACTACTAGTCTTATATACAAACTGATAATATAGGAGATGCTCAGAGTTTCAGTGGTAAAACTCCTATTATCCCGAGTGGAGGTTTCAGTGTTGAGACACTGACAGGAGTAACTCTGTCATGGAAGACCAAGTTGAATAAGAGTATCTCCGTCATGGAAGACAGAATACCCAGAGGGTTGCAGCACCACCATAAGATGTGTTGCAAGAAATGTGGCCGCCGTGGAAGGCGGGCTTGTATGTTTTAGAGGTGACATCACTGCAGTGATGTAGTTTTCTGGACAAGTGGACTTGCATATAACAAAAAGATCTTAAATAAAAGAAAGGTAAGAGGAATGGAGAAGTACTTAGTACACTGGAAGGGGTTCATTGTCAAGTTTACAAACAGTAGACTTAGTTTTATCTATTTTACTTTTGTTTTATTTTTCTATTTTTTATTTTTAGAACAACCAGGGTTAGGGTTGATCCTCCATGCTATCACATCAGTCACAACCTGATGGTGTAGTCATAAGATAGATCACAAGACTTGGGAGAATTTAGTAGAAGATTCAAGAACAAATGATGTCATACAACATGGACACCACATGTTGGCCTCATGGACTACACATGGTTGTTTAGGGTAGGTGTTGTGGCAACCACTAGTCACAAAGACCAATGACTACACAAGCAGTAAATCTCTTAGTATGGATATCAAGTGGGAAGTTCACAAGAGAACTCGATAAGGAGCTGCCCCTGTCTCTTCTTGTACTTGCTTCATCCTTTCCACAAACTCTGTCGCTTTCTCTACCTTTCCTCTCTTCCTGATATCTCCTCCCATTCTCAACTCTCTACTGTAGTTTGCTATAAAAGGCAAAACCTTTGTTGCCATATGAATCTTGTTGTTCACCACAAACTTTGCTGAGGCCAACCACTCCAGCCAATCCTTCTATCTATGATCTACAAAGAACTAAAGATACTGTTCAAGTTCTTGGTTCATTCTTTGACACAAATCACATCCTTCCATGTATCTTCCTATATTTCTGGTTACTCCTAGCCACCAGTAATTCCTAGTGACCAACTCCACCATCTTCCATCAACATCCATGTCCTGCTACCAGCACATTATGATATAGCTGGATAATCTCTGCTCTTAACTCTTCATCCTTTGGTACATACACTCTTCTTTCCTTCAACACCAAATCTTTCTCTATCTGCCACTCATTTCCCTGCAATTCCTTCACTTTTGCCTTCTTCATCTCCTTTACTACTCTTACTACATCTTCATCTTTACTTCTAACTTTTTTTATCTTTTCTAATATGTCTATCTCAAGTCCTTCTATCACTACTTCTTGTAAACTATGAATCCAATTGTCCTTAATAAATATTTGGTTCTTGTTGTCCTTTTCTACTCCTACTTTCCAATCTGGTCTCCTACTTAGTCCATTTGCTTTTTCCATTCTCATTCCTGGGACATGTTTTAAGGTAAAATCAAATTTCGACAGGTATAGTGCACATTGGGCTTGTCTGTGATTCAATTTCTGTGCTTTCATAAAATATTTCAAGTTTTTGTAATCTGTCCAGATCTCAAACTTGAAACGTATGCCTTTTAGCAAATGTCTCCAGTTTTCTAAACCTCTGATGACTGCCAGTATCTCCTTATTGTGAATCTCATAATTTCTTTGTCTCATTCAATGACTTTGATAAATATGCTACTGGTCTCTATATCCCATCTTTGCCTTCCATAGATAAAACTCCTCCTATAGTATAATCTGATGCATCAACTTCCATCCTCATTTTTTGTCTAAATCTGGTGCTGTTAACACCAGTTCTTTTGTGAACCTCTTCTTCAATTCTCTAAATGCTCCTTCTTGCTTTCCTGTCTAGTCCCACTTCTGATTTTTCTTTATCATATTGTGCAATGACCTAGTTATGGACATGAAACCCTGAATGAATCAATGATAGTAGTTCGCCAATCCCAAGAAATTTTGAACATCCTTGACACACTTTGGTGTCGGCCAGTCTAAAACACCTTTCACCTTCTCTTCCTCTATTTTAATTTCTTCCAGCCCAATCACTACCCTCCAAAATCCTACCTCTCTCACCTTCCACTTGCACTTCTCCAGTTTCACATATAAGTTGCTTTCCTCCAACCTTTTTATTATTTCTGCTACTAACTCATTGTGTCCCTCTTCACCTTCCATCCCTACTATTATATCATCTATAAACACCACCACCTTGCCCATATTAAACAAATCTCTAAGTAACTCATTCATCATCACTTGAAAGGTCGCTAGTGAATTTGTTAGCTCAAAGAACATGACAGTGGGTTTGAATAACCCTTTGGGTATCATGAATGCTGCCTTCCACTCATCTCCCTCCTTTATCTGTACATTATTATAACCCTACCTAAGGTCCATCTTTGTAAATACTTTCTTCATATCTATGTTCTCTACTATATCTAATATTAATGGTAAGGGATAATTATTTTTAATTGTTCATTCATTTAAATATCTGTAGTCCTGTACCATCTGCTTCTTTCCATTCTTCTTTCTTACAAAGAATACTGGTGCCATTTGAGGCAATTTTGAGGGTCTAATATACCCTTTCCTCAATTGTTCATTAATGAACTCACGCACCTCTTCTCTCTCTTCTCTCAACAATGGGTATACCTTTCCTTTTCTTGATACAAACCTCTTCTTCATATCTATTGCATGATCCCAAACTTCCATGTAAGCATCCTCTCCGACTGTTTCTTGCCAAAGACCTTGATCCACCTATGGAACTTTTCTGGAACTAGCCTCTTTGCCTCTGCTTCTGATTTCATTGCCTCTTCTTCCTCATCCCAAATCTCCCATTCCTCCACTACTTTTTTCACTTCCATCATCTTTTTTCTTTTCTGCTTCTTTTTCTGTTTTTTCTCCTTTTCTTCTCTCTTCTTCTCTGCTTCTTCCCTCACCTCTTTCTCCTTTTGTTTTTGCCACTCTGGTTTTCCCTGCTTTGGTCTCCACTGCTTCCCACACTTGTCTGGGCACCTCATCATTTTCACCTCTCCTGTTTTCCAATCAATTTCAGAATTGTGGTGGGCTAGCCATGGCATTCCCAAAATTACTTTCCATTTCTGTTCTCCAATCACATCTATCTCTGTCCTCTCCCTATGCCCTTGGTAGTAGATGTTTACTTCTACCATGTGCTCAATTGGTCTCTCCTTATTGAGTGAACTATCCACATTTCTTATATACATGGGTCTACCCAACTTCTTTAACTTAAACCCCTACTTCCTCACAAATTCCAAACTCATTACTAACCCTATCACGCCGCTATCCAACAATGCTTTCACCGTAATTCCTTCTTGCATATCAATTCTTTCCAGTCCTATCTTCACTGTAACTTCTCTCAAGAGGTCCCCTTGGTCCAGATTGTATGTAGATGTATTTTCTACTACTCTAGAGAGTACTATGAATCTGTTATTGTCGAGATCTAATTGAGGACTATTAGATATCCTTCCTCATTTAAATTATCCTGTTCATTATTATAAGTGTTCTCATATTCTATCTTCCTTCCTTGGCCCATAATTCATCTCCTACAATTCTGTACTAGATGGCCAAAGCCTTCACAACTGTAACAATTCCTATTCTCCCTCCTGTCTACCTCTATAGCATAAGGGTTTCTTTGTGTACCCCCTATCCTTTGCTGAGGGCATATCATCACTGCATCTGTCTTTTCTACTCCCTCCATTGGAGCAGGTCCTGTTATTGCTCACTAAGATGGCATTTCCTGTCTCCTCTGCCATACTTGTGGTCATGGCATTACTTGTCACTATTCCTGCTGCCTGGGGGCTGATCTCCCCTGTTCTTGTCATCCCCTCAATCTGTCCTCTTCCCTCTTGCTTTCTCTCCAATGCTTATCTAAATTGGTGGTCTGCTCATACCACTGCTCTATACTGGTAGGAGGCCTCTTTGCCTCCATCAACTTTCTCCTGATTGTTCTGTTCATTCCCCTCTTGAACTCCTCTATTAATGGCCTCTCTTCATATCTGCTCTCTCTTGCTGCTCTCCTGAATTCTTAAACAAATTCTTCCATTGTTCTACTTTCTTACTCTAATCTTTTCAATTCTGCCACTTTTACTGATTCCTCCTCCTCTCCTCTGAGCTCCTTCTTGATGGCTGCTAAAAATTCCCCCATGGATTCATATTCTAATTCTCCTTCTTCCAAATCCTCCAAGACGTTCTCCTTCCAGATGTCTACTGATCCTTCTTGCACATATGATAGTACCCACTGGATTTGTTCTTTTACTGCCACCTCCCTCATCTTCATCTTTATATATAGCTTGCATGCTGTTACAAATCCTGAGACCTTTGATGGAGTCCTGTCAAATGTTTGTGACCTTGCCACCTCTATGCCTGCCACCACTCTGCCTGCACTTCCTCTTATCTGTACTGTTAGTGCTGCAATCTGTTCTTGGAGCTGCCTTATGATAGCAGGGTAGTTGGGTTGACTCATTTTGTAAGGGAGAAGTGTGGTTGATGATGGTAATGATGATGGTGGGGGTGGTGTTGGCGGTGATGATGTGTATAGAGGAAGAGTGGAACTTGTGCTGATTTTGCTCTCTGATTCATATTATGAGGAAAAAATCTTGGTATGTGATAGCAGGTCCTCTTCTTGTCCTGCCTACATGTTTTTACTGACTACTTTCAACTACTAAAAGTAAATAATCTTGGTTTAAGAAAACCATTCTACTCTAAACAGTGTTTTAAGAACCACTGTTATTCCTCTGCATAGACAAATCACAAGCGGACTTGTAGCACAAGGTTGATAAGAGAAAATAGTATATAACACATCCACACAAGGTAATACATTTACCTGCACCAGTAGGCTTTGGTACAACTAAACAGCTGGGCTTCTCCTGCCTAACTAGTATACCCCTTGAGCCTAGAGTCTAGCTATCTCTTCTTGACTAAAGGACTGTGTTGTCCTTTGGTCGAGAATGAATAGAGAGTAAAGTGTGAAAGGGTCCTGTGCTAGACAGTCTCAGGAAAGAAAATCAAGTTCTAATGTTACAAACTTAAGACTTTAGAGTTAGTCAAAAGAAAGAACCTTGTATAGGGTTTACACAAGAGAACTCAATAGAGAACTCTGTACAAGATTGTCTACCTTATATACTA
>Ga0157364_1007465_pt1 | contig 11315 bp, 5 predicted proteins | sample AttsexASBM2_FD_111476 | JGI IMG/M metagenome (GOLD analysis project Ga0157364, IMG submission 111476) | Fungus gardens microbial communities from leaf cutter ant in Ribeirão Preto, State of São Paulo, Brazil - Atta sexdens ASBM2 | ecosystem: Host-associated > Fungi > Mycelium > Unclassified ...
AATTCTCTGTCTAGATCTTAGTTTCACTCATCTTTATAAAAAATAGTAATATTTGATTTAAAGTTGGTTTCAAAATCTCATTATACTTCTTTATTCAAAGAAGTTTTTTATTTTGATGGAAATATAAGTAAGATGATGCAGGAGGTAAAAAAGTAGGTTGATGGTCAATGTAATCAATGAATAGAGTTGATGGTTCTTTAATCCAGTCCAAAAGACTTCTTCTTTCTTTACTTAATTAAGCTAATAGTGATAGATTTTGAGTATGTTCTTCATATTGTTTTACTAACTCCTATGACTCTTATTTTGACAGAGTATGTGTGGTAAGAGGTGATGTGAGCATGTATTTCACTATCCTTCTTTTTTCTATATTTTTGAACATTTTTTGTATAGTAGAAAAAGGTTTGAATGGTTCTCTTTTTCCAATAACTTCATTTTTGACAAAGATAATATTGGTGTTTTTTTTAATAGCAGGCATGGCTTGTATCACAAAATGAAATACTCACTTATTTGTGATATCTGAACCTTGGATGCACTTTCAAAGGTTTAGGAGTGATTCAGAAGTTTAATAATGATGACAATGATGATTAAGATTAATATAGATAATAAAGGATAAAAATTGATAAAAATTAATGTTGTTAAGTCTGAGATCTAATCCTCAGACACAAAGGTATATATACAAAAGAGTAATAGTTTATGTGCAAGCTGTTTCCATCACATAATCAAAACTCATATCTGATGGGAGCTGTCATCTGTCATAGCAGCTGTCAGGCTAATTTTAAAAGATAACTAATTATATTACTATATTGATATGATTGTATCTTTATCAATACTTATCGCTATGAGATATACTATATCATTGAAAACAGTTTGATGAGCACTTTCCAATGCAAGTTTAATTGTGCGAATTCATCTAGTGTTATGATTCAATGCTCAAAGGGTTAAGCAAAGAACTAACTCTTGTATTGAGTGACACAAAAGAACTCGATAGAGTTCCTAATACAAAGCAGTCTACCTTATATACTATTCCCCATGGTCCGTGCTAGCTACTGTGCACCCTACCCTAAACAACCATGAGTATAACATGAGGTCAGCATATGTTGTCCATGCTGTATGACGTCACTTTGTTCTAGAACCTTCTACTTTCTTCTCTTAAGTCTCGTGATCAGTCTTGTGACTATGCTATCAATTTGTGACTGATGTGACGGCATGACTGATTAATCCTAACCTGAGTTGTTCTAAAAAATAGAAAAAAAGAAAAAGAAAAGTAAAGAAAAGTAAAATAAAGTGAAAAGAGAAAAAATAAAATAAAGTCCACTGTCAACGATCTTGACATCTAGCCATTCATGAGATATTAGCAAATGGATATCTTTCAGTTACTGATGACCTGATATCTCAGTTGTTTGTTGTCACTTTTGTATATCTTGTATATATACAGATAGCCTTCATTTGGGGCTTTCTAGTACAACTTGGTTTGTAAATATTAGTCCACTAGTTGTGGAGATATAAGCTGAATGAAATTTGTGACAGCTTGGATGGCAAATATAAGTACAATATTCTTATTTCAGTAAATAAAGTGTATAAATAAAAGAATAAAAAAGTATTTTTTCATATGATATGAATCTTAATGGGAGAAAGTCAATGTCATATCCAGTTTCTCTCATTAGTTTATAGAGGAGGAATATCAGATCTCAATGTAGTTCTAGCTACACTGCAAAGATTGTCAGGAATATGTTACACAAATCTTAGATCACTCAGGTTAGCTTGCTATTAAAAACATTTAAAAGATGTCTCATAGCTGAATAAGACACAAAGTTTCCTCACTAAATCTATTCCCAGCTCAATAGGAGCAGACTTTTTTTACACCTGAGAATAGACAAAAATAGAATTAGATTAAGGCTATCCTAAGACTGCCCCCAAAGTCTTTTCCACAAGAACTTAGCCTTATTACAGCAGCTTTGTTCTGAGTCTGAAAAAAGTTACTATTCTTATGAAAAACACCAATATTCTTCAAAAAATCTCTCAAATCTCACATCTGAAATAATAACTTCATTCATACTCTATTACAGCAGCAATGGAGAACATAAGAATAGACTTAACAAACTATCACAAAATAAGCTACTTGCTGATTGTGATACTTGAATATAGATAACTTGATAGTGATTCAGTGTCATAGTGGTTTGCACTTGAAGGTGAAAGTCTATGGAGTTGGCTTGGACATACATAGAGTGTAGAAACTCCATGTAATGAGCTCAGTGATGTGAACTTGTTAGAACAATCTTGGCCTCAACTTATGTGTTGTGCTTTCTATGAGCTGCATGGTTGCAATTTCAGAAAATGGTCTTGTAAGAAGTTATAAGGAGAGAAGTAAAGCATGTTGCTATTGACACTAGAGATTTAGCATCAAATTTTAGTTGATTATTAGACTAGCTATTACAAAGTGATCACTAGTCTTAAATATATAAAATAACAAAAGAAGTAGTTAAAACAGATCTCTGAGTGAGTGTTTCATTAGTGAAACAGTATATAGAAGTTTAGATTTGGAGAGGAGAAAACTCCACATAAAGTCTGAGTAAATTTGTAGAGTTTGAAGGAGATAATTAGACAATGGAAACAGATAAAGATAACTATGGATTTTGACTCAAATAAAGCCAAATAACCATGGACTTTTGATGTAATTAAGTCCATTATAAAGTATCAAACTACTAACAGAGTTTTGGGCACAAATAAAGCCAAATAACTGTGGAGATTTGATGTTGTATTAAAGTTGAACATGTCTCAGACATATTTCAGAGTTTGGGATATGATATTCAGAGGTTCAGTATAAGAAGATAGTAATAATATATACTTCTGTATCTGAGGATTAAACTTTAGATTTAACAACATCAATTATTCTTATATTAATACTACTCATTATATATATAAAAGAGTAATAGTCTATATACAAGCTGTTTTTATCACTTAAAACTCATATCTGATAGGAGCTGTCATCTGTTATAGCAGATGTTAGGCTAATTTTAGAAGGTAACTAATTATATCACTATATTAATATACTTATATCTCTATGAATACTTATTACTATAAGATATATCATATATCATCAGAAACAATTTGATGAGCAATTTATATATCTCATAACTTTACTAATATTCATTACTAAATAAATTTTTATAGAGACTGGCAACTTTAACTTCACCATATTTTTTAATACTACTTTCTTGACTATATATGGTCCTGTATATCTCTTAGTCAACTTCTTTGCTAGTTTCTTCTTAAACACCAAATTCTTTACACTCAACATTATTTTATCTCCTTTCTTCCATACTTTAGCTGCTTTCATTTCTTATCTGCTTACCTCTTCATCTTTTCTTATGCTTTTCTCAATATTGCTTCTGTCTCTTTCTGAACTTCTCATATTTTTTCTGCAAACTCTGTCACTTTTTTTACTTTCTTTTCTTTTGATATCTGCTCTTATTCTTAACTCTCTACCATAATTTACCATGAAAAACAATACTTTTGTTGCTAAATGAACTTTGTTGTTTACTACAAACTCTAACTCTGACTAATCTCTCTGTTTATATTCTGTAAAGAACCTCAAGCACTACTCTAACTCTTGGTTTATCCATTCTGTCTACTTATTTATCTATAGACAGGATGCTATTGATAACTTTATCTCAATTTCTAACATCTCATTCTGTTACAATTCTAAACTTGGCTTAGATTACAACTTAGACAAAGACTTGAGTAAGGAAGATAATAATGATCAATTGGTAAAGTATAAAGGTACAAGCTTGTATCTATAGCTATATATACCTAATGTATTCTTGAAGAGACAACAAGAAAAGAACAAGAAAAACATGAAGAGATTTCTACTACTATATAAGATGCTAACTAATAATATATAATGAGAATACAAGATGCAGTAAATATGAAATATCTTTAATATATGTTCAAGCAATTATTGTTACAAACTCAAAACCTTAGAGTTGGTTAGGAGAATGAACCTTGTATTGGATTAATACAAGAGAACTTGATAGAGAACTCTGTACAGGACTGTCTACCTTATATACTAATACCTAATGGTCCATGCGAGCTATTTCTAACCTACCCTAAATAACCATGTGTACACCTTAAGGTCAACATGTATTTTACACATTGTATGACATCATTCTTCCAGAACCTTCTATGTCCTTTTATATGTCATGTGACTTGTGACCATGTCATCTGATGTGATCTGCTGTGTGACAGTGTGATCTTGTCACTCTAACCCTAACACTGGTTCTAAAAATAGAATAAAGAAAATAAATCAAAAAGAAAATAAAAATGAACAAAAAAAATAAGAAAAGTTTAAGTCCACTTCTTTCATTCTTGACAATTGTCATCAACCAACTTTCAAGACATCCACTTCTTTACTTTCAAATAGAACTCTAACATATCTAAATATACTTCTGTATCTATAATTATTTATACACTGATTAGCCTCTTGTATTTTACTTTCTGGTAACTTATTACCTAGACTTCTAGTTATCTTATATCCTAAAAGCTATCTCTATAATATCTCCTTAGCTATCTCCTACACTATTATTGCCTTAGCCATAGTTCTGACTATAGACTTGGTATATAAGACTAAGTAGATACTTTGTAATTCTGTTAGACACAGTTCATATCTTATTATCTGATATTTGGTAAGGCATCTTGAAAGTCCAAATATATTAGATAGTATGTTATCTGAGAATGCAAAAGATAGGTTGGAATGATCTTTAGCTTTAGCTTGTATAGTATACCTCTACTAGTTGCACTGGTCATATATTTCAGAAGTGAACTTGGAGAAACTTAGTGAGTTGAAACTACTAAAGGATAACAAGACATGTTGTTGCCAACATTTGAAGAGGGTGCTAGTTTTAGTCAATTTTCAGAATAACTAATACAGTGTAAACCACTGAATTATATACTAGATATGCTATCTAAGATAGTTATCTGAAATAGAGGTCCATGAAGTTAGCAAGAGTCTAGTGAGAACATATAAGATGGAATGGAGATATATGATCCACACCAGAAAAGGTTAGAGAATATAGATGAGAGAAAAAGAGTTATCTATGGGTTAAGATGAATATAGTTGGAATAGAATATGACAAGTTCCTAGTTTGGAAATCAACTAAGACTCTGACTAAGCTTTGCCTAAACTCTAACTAGAAACTTCTAATACTCTTTCAACCAAGATCAGCTAATAACCCTTTTCTTACTGAACTTTAATCTTCTAAAATTATGATTACATGATAACTAAACTTGATTTACATCTTAAGTACTTATTCAAGCTCATGAATTTCTATATTTATTTTTCTGGATAAGTTTTCATACTTGATCCAATCTCTTTTTGTTGTAACTGATCACTGTCAGAGTTAAAGATAGTGGACTCTATTTTTTCTCACTTTATTTTCTAGTCTATTCATTTTTCTTATTTTGGATTTAGAGTTAGAAGTTATTATATTATATATAACTGTTACAAACCATTACATAATATGTCACATGTCACAAAAAAGAACATAAAAGGTTCTAAAACAATAATACCATATAGCATATTCACTACATATTGACCTTATAGATAATACATGCTCTTTAAGGTAGACTAAGTTTGGTGTAGCATAGACCATTAGCCCAGTGTATATAAGGTAGATACTTTGTACTTGAAACTCTATTCTTATATAAATTATATATAAGATTCTTTTTTTACTCTAACTCTTAGGTTTGAATCATAACAATCACAGATATCTGTTCAAAGCAAGTTTCACCCTATCTTCTATCCACCATCTTGACAGCAATAAGGTAAACACATATAACATATAAAATATTAATTGTTATACATTTAATTCTTTAGTCAACTTCACTACAAACTATAGTTCACTATCTAATATTATACTTTTCAGCAACTTATGCAACTTTTACACATTATCTCTAAACAACCTTGTCAATCCCTCTACTAATATTCTTTTTGTTGTTACTATATATTATAAACTTTATTTAACTACAACTAGTAGACTAATTTTTACAAACCAAATTATGCTAAAAAGCCCAAATAAGAGCTATTTATATATATATAGAATATACAAAAGTAATAATATATTACTGAGATATCAGACTATTAATAACTACAAATTTTATTAGTTATTATTTCAAAAACTACTAAACAAATTTATATAATCAAACTTGTATTGAAAAGTACTCATCAAACCATTTCTGATATGATATAAAGATCAGTATTTATAAAGATACAAGCATATTAATATAATAATATAATTATTTATCTTTTAAAATTAGCCTGATATTTGTTATAACAGATAACAACTTTATTAGATATAATTATTAATCATATAGTAGAAACAGCTTGTGTACAGACCATCACTATTTTATATATATCTCTGTATCTGAAGATTAGATCTTAGATTTAACAACATCTTTTATTTTTTATTTATCTCTTATCATTATTGAACTTCTAAATTACTTCTAAACTTCTGAGAGTATACTTAAGATTCAGACATCATAAATAAGTAAGTAGCTTATTTTTTGATACTACAAAATATGCCATTTTTGACAACTTATAACATATTACTAATATTATATTTTTCTCTACTACTAATAGCAACTTAGTGATAAAGTCTACTATTAAATATATCTATAGCTTCTCCAGTATCTCATTCACTATCAACTTCTCTACTAGTGCCTCTGTTCTATCTATGTTATATTCTAATTCAGCTATATCTATTCCAACTCATGGATAACACATTCCAACCTATTTGTGTCAGAATTGCAAACCTAGGACCTAAGTTTTTTCTAATATCTTCTCATTTTATTTTATTTTATTTTTTCTTTAGAACTAAGGGCCATGAGCTAACATAACATCATAGTCACAAATTATATGGTTACTATGGAATTAGGTGGAAGCTTCTAGAACAATGTTGTCATACAGCATATTTAACACATGTTAGCCTTAAGACAAATACATGGTTATTTAGAATAGGCTAAAGTAGTAGAGTACAGACTATAAACTAGTAGTATATAAGGTAGACAGTCATGTACAGATGTCAGGCGCGGTTCACACTGGGATGGAAGTCCACAGGATGGACTCAGAGATGAGCGGACTTGTGGAATGACCTTGGCTTCAGCTTATGTACTGCGCTACCTGTCTGCTGCGTGGTCGCAACTTCAGACGAAGGAGAGAAAGTCTGAGTGGGAGTAAGTACTGATTGGTGTATTGCCATTGAACACCGGAGATTGAGTTCAATGAGAGTTTATCTCTGTCAATTATCAGACTAGAGAATTACAATGTAACTACTAGTCTTATATACAAACTGATAATATAGGAGATGCTTGGGGTTTCAGTGTTGAGACATTGACAGGAGTAACTCCATCATGGAAGACCAAGTTGAATAGGAGTATCTCCGTTATAGAAGACGGAATACCCGGAGGATTACAGCACTGCCATAAAACATGTTGCGAGAAAGGTGGCCGCCATGGAAGGCGGGCTTGTATGGTTCAGAGGTGGTTTCCCTGCAGGAACGTTATTCTGGACAGGTGGACTTGCATATGACAACAGAGTTCTCTATTGAGTTTTCTTGTGTAAACTCTATACAAGGTTTTTCTCATTGGCCAGCCCTAAGGTCTTTAAGTCATAACAATTTGCACTTCTGAATCTCTTTCAGTATAAATCATCTCTCTCCATTCTACCTTAGACATCCTCACTAAACTTCCTGACAACTCTATAAATCTTTATCTTGACATTCAAAGACCATTCAGACTTAGGATAACTTGCTTACAGTTTCTATTCCTAGATACTACTTTAGGTAGAATATTTAATATATAAGCTAGTAGTTACACTATAAATTCTTATTCTGAAAATTAACCAAAACTGATACTATCTTCTAGTATGTAATCAGTACAACTAGTAAAAGTACAGTATATAAGCTGAAGCTGAAAGTTGTTTTGACAACCACATTTCATATATCTGAATAATATATACTTATTAATCTAACTTTTGAGAGTTCACTAAAAGATCTTAGATAATAAGATATGAACTGTATCAAACAATTCTTCATTCTCTGACATAAATCACATCTCTCCATATATTTTTCTACATTCTTTGTTATTTCTGGTTACTAGTAGTTTCTCATCATTAATTCTGTTATCTTTCATCCACCTTTATATTCAGCTACTAGCACATCATAATGTAACTGAATAACTTCTAACCTCAACTTCTCATTCTTTGATATGTATATCTTTTTCTTCTTCAATACTAACTTTTCTTCTATTTTCTACTTATCTTCTCTTAACACTTTAATCCTAGCTTTTTTCATTTCTTCAACTACTTTTACCACTTCTTCATCTTTCTCTCTTGCTCTTTTTATTTTTTTCACCAACTCTACTTCTGGTCTTTCTATAAATACTTTTATTATTTCTCATATCCACTCTTTCTTTATCAATTTTTGATTTTTGTTATTATTCTCTACTTCTATCTTCAAATCTAGCCTTCTACTTAATCTATCTGCTTTAAATTAGGAACAAACTAGCCACTGAACCAGTTATTCAAGGCATATAGTTCTTACATAAAAGTTATATGTGTAATCATACTCAAAAGTTATGCTGTATATTATAGTTTCAAAGTCTTGACAGTCTTATAAGGTTTTTAAAGGACTTAGTAAACTCTGCTTCACAGAGTATTCAGTTTAATAGAAATATGTAGCTAAGCAACTAATACTATCTCTAGTAATACTCCTAGTTATATTATATCTTTATACTAACAACTGTCTATTTAAAAGGAATGGTTTTACTGGAAGTTAAACTACTAACTATTAGGAAGCTTGATATTATGTTAGGAACAGACTGTTGTGGCAACCACTAGTCTAAGAATGACTGATAACACACTAAGTAAACTTATAGATGAAGTATCTTATAAAGATTACAAGAGAATTCAACAAAAAGTTCCTAATGCATTTCTATATTATTTACACAATATATATATGGTCCATGCTAACTATAAATAGCATGTTCACCTCATGGTGTACATATAATGCACTTATGAACAATGTATGGACATTAGGGCAAGGTTATTTATATATACCTTGATATTATTCCTTTAGCCTTTTCTCCCAGAGTTTAGGCCTATGACCTTATATCATATCATGTGTTACATGACTGCAGTCACATGCCTGTTTATTGTCAAAGAAAAGAAAATCAAAATCAAAAGAAAAGAAATATTAAATTAAGAAAAATAAATAAAAGAAAAAGAAAAATATTAGTGTCCAAGTACACCATAACACAGACCAGTCACTGAACCAGTTATGTTAAAAGTGTGTAATGTCAAGTTTATCTAGTAAAATCAAATCTTGACAAATATAAGACCTATCTAGTCTATCTCCAATTCAACTTCTACACTTTTATAAAATACTCTAAATTCTTATAATCTATTCAGATCTCAAACTTGAACTTAGTATCTTTTAGCAAATACTTTTATGCTTCTAATTCTTTAATTACTGCTAACATTTCTTTATTGTATATTTCATAGACAACATTCTTCTAGTTATATAATCTAATATATTCACTTCTATCCTCATTTTCTTATCCAAATTTGATGTTATTAGAATCGATTTTATAGTAAACCTTTTCTTTAAGACCTCAAATAACTTCTTTTACTTTATCTCTCACTTCTATTTTTGTTTTTTTCTAATCAATTTATATAATGGTCTTATTATCTTAACAAAAGTTTCTTACAAATCATCTATAATAATTATCTAACTCCAAAAACTTTTATCCTTTTTTGACTGATTTAAAAATAGGCCAATCCAATACTTTTTCTTTCTCTATTTTTATCTCATTAGGTCCTATTCTAACTCTTAAGAATCTTATTTCACTTACTTTTCTCACTTTCTATTTCTACTATTACATCATCAATAAAACTCACCATCTGCCTTATACTAATCTTCTTAGCAACTTATTTATCATAGACTGGAACATAGTTGGTAAATTTGTCAAACCAAAAAATATAACTATCAGTTCAAACAACTCTTCTAATATTACAAAGACTACTTTCTACTTATCTCTCTTCTTTATTCTCACATTGTTATATTTCTATCTTAAATCTAACTTCATAAATACTTTCTTGGCTCTAATATTCTTGACAATATCAGAAATAAGCAGCAATAAATAATTGTCCTTGATTATCTACTTATTGAAATATTGATAGTTTTACACTATTCTTTTCTTTCTATTTTTTTTCAAAGAATGTCAGCACAGTTTGTGTTGACTTTAACAGTCAAATGTAACCTTTTCTTGTCTGCTTTTGAATAAATGTCTTCACTTTTTCTCTCTCTTCTCTGAATAAGAAATAGATTTTTCTTTTTCTTGGTACAGATATCTTCTTCAAATTAATTTGTTACATCTCAATCCAGCCACATCTATCTCAATCCACAGATAATGTCTCCTTACTCATCTACACTCACTAGAAGAGAATAGAGAGTATGGAAATTTTACAATTTTTAGAAAAACCTAAGCACATATTATAAAGAAGACTGCCAGAGCAACTAAACAAAGTCCATAGTATTTTTACAATCTTCAGAAAAATCTAAGTTATATTGCAATAACTAACAACTAAGTACTATCCACCTTTAGGAAAACCTAGGAGAATGGAATAAGGTTTCCTAAAGATAAATAATGTCCTAAATACTTCTACTGTCTATTCCAATCCAGCAGAACAATATTGAGGTAATATCAGAATAATAGTATGCAAATAGTCAGAAATCTAAGTCAAAATACCTAGAACATTATATAAAAAGACAGGGTACAGTTGGAACAACAGAGAGCAGTAAATTAGTAGTCTGAAAAGTCTTTTAGAAGTGCTAGGTATAACTATAGAGTTTGAGATTCTATAGTAGCAAAGTCTACAAGTTTAGCAATAGAGTTCAGAAACACAAGATAGTAGTGAGATTTATAGTGAGGGCCATAAGATTCAGAAAAGTAGTGAGGGCTGTAAAAAAGCCCATAGAGTTTGCAGTTGAGAGGGTTTGCTTAGCTAGATATAGTAAAAAGCTAGATCTCCTTACAAAGAACCAACTTTTCATTATATCCAGCCAAATAAAAATCCATATCCCTAAATTCTATAGAATTTTTTATATACTTCTTTACTTTGCTACCATTAATCCTAAACCCTGCTATTATAATCTATATCTTATGTCTTACAAGTGTTTATATTACAATTCAAGACTCAAAGTATTAAGTTAAGAAAAAAACTTATATTAGAGTTGATACAAGAGAACCTAATAAAGTTCCCA
>Ga0157364_1007466_pt1 | contig 11314 bp, 6 predicted proteins | sample AttsexASBM2_FD_111476 | JGI IMG/M metagenome (GOLD analysis project Ga0157364, IMG submission 111476) | Fungus gardens microbial communities from leaf cutter ant in Ribeirão Preto, State of São Paulo, Brazil - Atta sexdens ASBM2 | ecosystem: Host-associated > Fungi > Mycelium > Unclassified ...
CACACACACACACACACACACACACACACAGGATGTATAATTTATATATATATATATATATATATCTACATATATATATACATATATATATATAATAAAAACAAATGTAAATGCACATAGAGACATCTAATTTTTATATAAGACTGCATTTTACACACATATAATTGTATAGAAATTGGATTATACGATTTCCATACATGTTTACCGATCGATCTGTAACTTGCAACGCTAACATTCTTTTCAATACAATGTTTAATACACATCGGGAAATATAAATTACTCCAAATAAATTTGTTTTACACAGAATAGTCACTTTGAATTTTTTAAATAGAACTCTTCATTTTTTATTGCATATTTTCATAGCATATCTCGAGAGCTTTTCAAAACATTATAATAAAATATTTTTTATTAAATACTTTTTAAGTTATAAAATTTGAAAATTATAATACTACCAACACATCATTATCCAAAGTGCCCGACTGATAGCTAAAACATCATGAATATTATTCAGGATCATGAATTTGATAACATCTATTAATTAAAATTAATGCCACTGGTGGTCATTTTTTACGTGAAAATTTAAATATAAAGAATAACTTCCAATGATCTTGACTTTGATAAATATTATCAAGATTATGAACATTGAACAAATTTAAGAGATTTTAGTCATCAGTCGAACCTTGGATGATGTTAATGCGGGCGATATTTAATAGCATTTTTCATTGGCAGAACTGGCATGCGCACTTTAAAGCCGTTGTACAAATCAAGGTTAAAAATGTAAATTTAATGTAATTTAATAAAAATTAACAAATTAAAGTACCAAAAAATTCAGGAAAGTAGCAGTCAACGCAGTAATTAGTGCGCTAATATACAATAATATTAGATATAAATTTCTATTGTCTCTTTTATTAGACATACATATAATTTCATACGCGTTTCGACTTGATTTAAGGCATTCTCAATGAAATACATAAATTAAAATTAAACTATTCTGCAATCTGCGCAATCCTGATGCTAATCCACCATCCACCTTACTGCGATGACTGTTTCGATGATTTAATAAAAATGTAGAAACGAATTAAATTGCAAAACTTCAATACATTTTATTGTGATATTTGATAAAATATATTGGATATTTTATTAATTGAGATATCTTTTACATTCAGATTAAGTTAGTATACAATAGCTTTAATATGTATTGAGTGCGCACTAATTTTGCCAGTGAAAAATGTTATAAATTTTAACAATTCATATCTTGAAAAATACTCAATCAAGAAGTTTCACTATAGTATTTTAAAAAATTAAACTCCAAGAATATGTAATAAAAAATGGAAATTACATTTTTTTTAATTTCAAAATTACTGTGCCTTGACTTTAATATCGCTACTCAGAATCAATTCAATGATATCATTTTATGTCCCCCTCTCACATATGAAACTTTTGTCTGAATATATTTTTTATTCGATGCGTATTTTTAGGGATTATAGCTTGTAATGCTTTAAATGTCCCATATGTACCTATATAAAAATACGAAGTCTATTAAATATAAGCAACAACATTTATATAACTGATAGAATAATTTATTAAAATTTTTACCGTTAGCATGATTCAATTGTAAAGTATTGTATGATGTTTGGCTTAATGTCATGTTCCTTTTATTTATGAGAGGTGTTTAAAAAAAATCTGTTATTATTGCAGCCTTATAAAAATAATTTTTTTATATTAATTTTAAAAATGAATGTTAATATAGCTTTGCAACATGATCGATCGGAAAATCCAGAATGTAGCAAATAAAATTATACTTATTTATTGTTTCAGGAACATTGACTGTGAATGTGAGCGTATTGCTGTTAAGCTTAGCTTCTCCTGATGAGTCCAGTCTGGTAATAAATATAAATATATCTTAATCATGTTCATAAAAAAAGTAATATAATACTTAATTATGATATTAAAGATTCAATATTAAAGAATAGCACAAATTTAAAAATACAAAGTTCATCTTTTTTTATAAAGACCGATAAAGTCTCTTAATCGATTAATAAAATGAGCAGAAGTGGAACAATTAACTAACTTGAAAAATTCGAAATTTATGAAATAAAAAAGATATTTCTCTAAAAAATTAATTCAGACTCTGTAGTTATTTATGTATACATACATATATTTGAGTAAAGTAAGTTAACAGTAACGCTATTAACAATATCAGTGCACTCTTCGCTAATGAAGTAAACGGTAAAATTCAACGAAGTGTCTCTCATTAAAGCCAACAAAACGTTGGCATTAATGATGGATGAAAATAGGATAATCCGCAAATGTTCTAGTACCTTTGAAGATAATATCTCTATGAGAGCCTAAAAAGCTTTATAAGTTAATAGTATTTCTATATTAATGCAACAGTCGTTCTGACAATGACAGATTGGAGATTACTATTCGCTCTGACAAATGCGATTATATATGGCATTCAGCATGCAGAAAGAAAGAAAGAGAGAAGTTTGATTGGGCTGGATCCTAAGAAAAATCTAACGGCGACGGTGATTTGTTGACTCTGCATTCCTAATGTTTCCTATTGTTGTACCACCTCTTTGTGCTATGGCAACATTTGTATGATCTAAGTATCCTGATCTAAGTATGGTTTCAGCGAGACTATATTACGTTCCTCTTGTTACTCTAATGAACTGCATAGTTTATGATTCATGACTAGCTAAGCGGCGCGTTGAATCAGGAGGTGTTATCAGGACAAAAGGATTCTTTTGACCACGTTGTTACTATCAGCCTCTTACAGCAAAGCTTGTAGCAAAAAAATTCTAGGTCACTATGGCTGATGATCAATCGCAACTTAGTTGAATGGGTTCTCTCTCTCGATTAGGATACTTTGAAAAGAAATGTTGACAAAACTAGGTAGACTCGAATGTTCTCTCGCTATAGGAATATCCTAGAAGGTGCTCCGGTAGATCTAGAAGATGCAATCGATATATTCCTTCACTGCTTCTATTAGGCTATTGAGAATGAGTATCGAGTACTGATGGGATACTAAGGATTCCTGGTGGAGAAATAGAAAGTCAACTCGAGAAACATAGTCTTACATATTATATATTACATATATGTAATCTCTAGAAACATAGTCTTACATATTCCCAAGGGGCCGCTATAGTTAATCTTCTTAAAGGAAATGCTTTAATATCCTTCCGGATGAGGTGGTCAAATACTTCTGACATGAAAATGCCAGGAACCGCTAACACAGGAGTAGCAGCTGGGTACTATATTATTATTATAAGTACTATACATATTGCAGTCAATGCGCTCATGATCTCTTTGCTCATTGACTATACGTTCAAAATTAGCAGCCAGTTCATCCTCCAGGACATGAGAACCTACGGTAGAGTCCGCAAGGCCAAAATGCGCCTGCCCCTCCAATCTAGCACGGCGCTCCTCAAGAACAACCTGCCTTGCAGCCAAATTAGCAGATTAGCAAACCGTCCAATAGACCTTGCAGCAGACAGATGACTCGCGCTCTCGACGTCTCCAAAACGTTGAAGTACTCCATCAAATTTAATCATTTTTGTGTTAAAAATCTTCAACATGGGCTCAAAGTTAAAGACCAAAACTAGACATTCAAACAATCACTGAATAAATAAATAAATAAGTAAATAAATAAATAAATGAAATGCACGCAAAACTAATTAAAAAACTATGTTCCGTATTTACAGTCATATTTTTCGTGAGAAATTCAGTTGAAATCAATCTTGAAACATAGAATAGTTCATTAAACGAATCTTGAGAGTTGATTTGATATGCATATAATTTTACATTTATAATTGCGATTCTATTGAGGAACACAGATGAAATTTGTTTCGACAATTTGAATCTTCTTTTTCACAATTCAATAATCGAGTCTTGAAAAAAAATATCTCGTAATACGTAAAGGTAAATCGAGGGAAGACGCCACACTTAAGCCTTTATTCTTGAATGAATATTTTTCTTTATGTTATTGCATTAATCTTCGAAAAAAATAAGCTTTCTCTTTTATAAAAATTACTAAATTAAATTTTTAATATTCTATATAAGTGGAAAAATTGATATGTCATGTCCTCTAAAAGTGGCATCTTTCACCTATATATACTCAATAACAAAAAAAATAGTACACTAAAAATTTGAAAAAATTTTCCTAAACTTCAAATGATCATAACTTGATAAAAAATGAAAATAAAAATATGTTTAAAAATGCAAAATGAAATTTGAAATGTCTACTTTAAGAATATTTAAATGAAAATTGCCAAATGGGCCACTATTTTTAAAATGGCGGATGACAAAGTGAGAAAATGCAAAATTGGTAATCAAAAGTTCAAGTTTGCGATGATGCATGGTGTGAATCAGATATCACAGCTTAACGGGACAATACGTGAAAATACAGAATTTTATCTTTAAATCGCTTTTTTACCTTCTTCCCAATATGAAGTATAGAGTTTGAAACGTTATTGTATATGTATACTTACATATGCATATATGAGCATATGCGTACGCGTTCTGCTTTTAGTTAGTTATCCAGGGTCAACGTCATGGACGTGACAGGAATCTGATCTCATGTTTGTATATGTGTGTGGCTGCGTTTGTGCGTACGACCTCCTAATGCGCATTTTATTTCATTCACGATCCGGCATACTTCTTCCCTGATAAAAATAAAAAGTTTCATGAATGTTTGTTTGACGTTTATATGAACGTTCAGTTCAAGTAAATGTTGAATCTGCTGAACATGAAGATTTTATAAAAAAAAAGGTATAAAATTTTTTACTGAGAAGTCTTATCATACTGCGTCCTTTATTTTATTTGATATAGTTTTTTAAATGCGAGAAATTGAATTTCACTGTGTCCCTTTAGTGGCAATGTTGTGCACTACTTAAAAATTGGATATGTAGAATGTTTGCTAAACGAAGGAAAAACGTTTATGCTATGGAGTTGAGGAAAATGTTTCTTGAACGTCTTTAAGCGTAAACGCCTTACAAAACATTTACTGAGACTCAATAATCTGTCACATTGAAACAGCATTTGTTGAACGGATAAAAATGCTTATGATATTAAAAAAAATGTTTGCTATTTTTGAAAAGTCTGACAGACGACTGAATTCTCTGCATCAGCATTTACTGAGCATTCTTTGAAAAGCGTTGTTTTAGCATTACAGAACTTTAAAACGATACATACATACATACATATATATATATATATATATATATATATACACACACACATACACACTGCATTTTATAAGCGTTCTGAAAATATTTAAAATCCAATGGGTGTTCTGTAAGCATTCTTATAAAATTTGAAAATATATAAACTCTTAAAAAATAACTCTTAAAAAAATCATCTTCGAATGGTTGTCAACGTTTTATAAAGCTCCGTATTTTCAAGATTAATAAGGACGCGCGCGCACACGACATGCACACGCATACATACACGTTCGCCGACTGCAATTGTTCTCAATCTAAAGTTTACTCACATCCACGCAGTCGCCCCATATAGAAAATATTAGTTGAGTACCACTTCGCTCTTTCATTCTACCCCTTATGCGCAGAAGTGCAAAAATGATCTCACTGTGTCACTCCGTGTGGAGTGGCAACGCTACATTCTTGCTTCACGTTTTTTTTGCTCCTACATTCTTTATACTCGTCATAGAACTTATAGTAATTGGAAGAGGAATACGGCCGTCGAGCTGTGAATATCTTTCTATCCTGCTCAATGACAGTAAGTTAAGAAGAGAATTCGCGATCGCGCCTCACTTGACACATGCGCAGAAAAAAGAAAAATCACTGAGCAGGATAGAAATACTACAGAAACATACATCTTCTGTCTCTCAGATATTGCTCACACCTTCTACTCATTGCTAGATAGACTATTCTGGCTCCATTTACTATAAGTTCTATGATATTTGTGTGTTGAATTAATGAGGTTATAAACATCGTAAACAATATCGAATCCTCGGAATAAAAGCTTTCTTTTATTAAAAAGAAAGATGCGAGAAAATGCTAGAGTTTTAACTGTGAGATATTGCATGTAATCATCTCATTTCAGTACATTGGCAGAAGGACAGTGTCATTATTGTTTAATAATTGTTTAATAATTAACATGCTGATATTATTAATTAATTGTAAAAATTCCATGTTACTCAATCAAATTTTCTGAAAGTATGGGCTTTCTCTTTTTCGCGCACCGCATATTGAACATATATGATGTTGCCAAGTCAATGTCTCCCGCCTTCGCTACTACCGCTGGTTGGCGATAAAAAAAAAATAGCGGAATTATTTACTTTGCTCAATGATTTCTTAAAAACAAATACCAGAAGCCATATTCAAATTTCATATTATTCCTTATGATATCAAGTTTTATATCCCATTGTTTCATAAAATTATTAAGAAAAACTTTTTTTACAATAAATAAAAAGAACACTTTTAAATAAGCTTTAGATAGGGATCCTATCTAAAAACTTCAACGTTGAAGTGGAATACTTCGATTTTTAATCTTGCTCGGGTATTGAGTTTTAAAGCATATATGTTCAGGATACTAAAACAAGCTTTTTCTGTAAGTTTCAGAAAAATCTAAGAAAATGGATTTTTCGGAGAACGTTTTTAACATTAACACACACACACACACACACACACACAACACACACGCGCGCGTGCATATATGTACACATACATATACACACATACACGATGACCGATTCCGAATCAAACTCCATATAGTTCATATTAGAAAGAATTACAATCATCAAGTTGAGCTAATGACAGCAGTATTTTAAATTCAGAACAACTCAAAAAATTATTGTACCGAACTTGATTAAAAAGTGATTTAAAGATAAAATTCTATACGTCTTCTTTCACGTATGTATTGTCCCGTTACTATGATATCTAATTCACATCATGTATCATCGTAAACATGGACTTTTGATTACCAATTTTGCATTTTCTCACTTTGTCATCCGCTATTTTGAAAATAATTCTGTACAATTCTCATTGAAATATTTTTAAAGTAGTAGACATTTTAAATTTCATTTTGCATTTTTAAACATATTTTTATGTTCATTGTCTATCAAGTTATGATCATTTAAAATTTGGTAAAATTTTCCCAAACTTTTAGTGTACCGTTATTTTTGGGAATGAGTGTGTATAGATAAGAAGCCTCTTATGGGAGAAGATGTTACAAACAATTAAATAATGTAATACAATATAAACTTGCATATTTTACTTATTTACAGTCCATAATCAAGAATTTAAGCTATAAAAACATACAAAAGTATGATAAAACATAATATAAAAGAAATATAAAAGAAAATTATTTAAGAAGTAAATTGGACAATACTTTTATTCATTTAAAGAGATGTTGAAGTGATCAAATTATCGAGACTTTGCAGATCGATATAAAGCTCTGAATTTACTGAATGGAGTAAAAAATCCTTTTACAGGATTAAAGTAGACGTAAAATTTGATAGCTGCAGTGAACTTTATACTAAATTCGAAAAAAAGTTAAAAATTTACATTTTTTTAACTCGTAGAGCTATCACCTGATGTAGATGTTTCTTTAATATAAAGTTTTATAACTTGTATGGACAAAACAACAGTAGTTTGGCACCAGCACTTTATATGTACAAACGATATTAAGTTTATGAAATTAAGATAAAAAGCTTAAAAAGAAAGATTTATATCGATCTGCAAATAACGTGTATACGAACTCTATGTGAAGACTCGAAAAGGTAAACAAATCAATAATTGCATTTAGCAGTAGATATAATGCATTTTGCAAGAAATGACGTTGCAATATGTTAGATAAGGACACATGTACGCGTTTGAGTGAGATAAAACGATAATGTAAGAAATGAATTAAAGATGTCACTATTATCGACTTTTTTTATTTAGAATTTTAAAAATCTGTACTATCGACATCGATCAAGTTCAATGTCACTCCAGCATTCCTTTCAATAACATTTCAATAACTTAAAATATTTCAAATTATATAAAGCATCCAAAATTTTAATACATAAAATCGTTTTAATGACTTCTCAAGCAAGAATAATCATGTTTTGTATTTACTGTCATCTTATTCCCAAGTGTAAGAGAAATATTCAATTGCAACTTTTACGCATATATAAGAATATTACAAATTATAATCTATAGTCACATGATTACCGATTAAAACCATATATCATTTGTTCGATTTTACAATAAGCACAAATCTTAGTTATTAGAGTACCAAATATGTATTATAAAGAGCACATTTCATGACCTACCTTTCCATACTTTGTTAAACATTTTTTAATGTCAATTAGCATGAACTTTTTGATAATTGCGCTATTGTTTACATATTTCTACTCAAAATGGCTAATGAATGTTCTATGACAAAAATATAATTAAAGTTATCCCTCTTGTGCCATCTTCCCCCGATTCATCTTATTAATATCTTGGAATTTGTATTGGCTAATTTTTAAGTCGAGAAAAATTGCGTGTCACTTAAAGGAGTCTCCTACATTAGAGGATCAAAAAAGTAGATTTTTTTTTTCATAAATCGATAATACAATTCTTTGAGAATATGTCCTTAAAATTTTAGAGCGAAATTCGAAGTCCTTCGGTATAAATTCAACGCTATATGGGCTCATTGTATAATAAATAATTAAAAAATTTTTTATTATTATAGTTAAGGCGCGCGCGCGCGCGCGCGCGTGTGTGTGTGTGTGTGTGTGTGTGTGTGTGTGTGTGTGTGTGTATGTGTGTGTGTGTAATGTGTGAGTCAAGGAGGGAGAAGTGTCTCACAGACGAAGAAGGAAGTCACCGGGATCCATGGTAAAGAAGAAAGGATCCGTTACTTCTCCCTCTTACCTCTTGCGTTCTTTCTTTAACCTATTGTCTTCTCTCTCCTACTCATTGCCTGACGCAGTTCTCTCTGTTTCATATGTTGCAGTCCTTATTTCACTCTCCCATGTTGTCTTTTCTTCTTGCACGTGATTTAATTAAATAAATATGGTATTCATGATTTTAATGAGATATGGTATTGATGATTTTACGACTTAGAAACTAATTATATTATAATATTTTTATAATATTATTTTTAATAATATAATTTTTAATAATATAACTTAATAATACTAACTTAGTAATACTAATTATGATAATATTTTTTTTTATCAATATAATATAAATGGTCAAGCGAGCTTTCTTATTGATTAATTTAACTTTTACTATGAAGATATGAAGAAGAAGTGGCGAAGAGACTAGAAATGAAATAATTTTAGAAGAAAAGAATATATTTTTTAACATACATTTATTTATCATGTAATACAGTATGTACAATATAATCTAAACCATTGACTATTAGTTCACATTCTATAATAGAATTTTTATCATAAATTTTGTACAAAGTGTTTGCAGCATCGCTTTTATTATAATAGTAATACAATTTTGTCTTAAAAATGACACAAAATATTCAAATTTCTTACTAACACCATGCGTATATTGACTCAGTTTATAGAATACATATTCAATACATTTCAATACTGCTCAAGCTCAAATAAGGAAATAGTTGTTGATTTCATGTACAAACATGTACCATTTAGTATTAACTTCACGTTATTCGTATCATATATTTTAACAAGTTCCATATTTAGATCTTGAATCGGTAATGATAATAGGACTGCATTAATCGCTCGATATCTGCACGCCTCTTAACGTCTTCCACATGCATGAGATATGAACATGCGGTTGCCTCGACTATCACCAATCGCAATTTGCACATGAGATATAGATCTCACAACGACCAATGGCCAAGAACTTGTACTGTCGATGTCAATGCATATTTCCTCATCAAGATATGAGGCATATAGTGAGATTTCGAAGATGTACTGACGATGTCTGAGAAAATGCACTGTGAAAAAGAAAGAAAACGTAAATAAAAAAGAAAATGTAAATAGATCTTACAAAAATGAATAACGTATAATACGTTATAAGCAAATATTTTATAAAATTAAATAAACTTACTGTCTCTTGTACGCAACATCCTATTGAATTGTCCTATTGAACGTAACAGTTCATGGCTTGAGATTTTTTTCTCGGAGAACTTATAATTAGTAATAGCTGAACTCTTTTGGAGCTCTTTGAACGACTGATGCAATAACGTTGCCAGGAGTTCTTCTTTTAAACAATGTTCCCTTCCACATTTTTTTTACACCTAAAATGGAGAGGATATTTTTTTTATATATATTATACATTGAAAAATAGTTATGACGTGGTCGAAGGATACCAAATTGACACATATCATAATAAATATTAACGATATCGAAACTTTTTTATCTAAAGGCGCCAACGATAATAAAATCTATCTGCTCCTATTTTCTTTTCAAAAATGAATTTCGGGAAAAGAAGAAAAACATATTTAAAAAAAAAATCTTATACTTTATTTTTAAACTTGATACATTTTTTTTTGGCATTGCGATCATCAGTTGAATATTTTAAATACATTCTGTAACGCACAATGCTTAACATGTTTTCTACATCAGTATTAGTAATATCCAGATTACATAAAGAATCTACCTTCATAATCTATCTTCATAATCAGCATCCAGGATCTCAATGGTCAAGTCGCTATGGAGTATATCAGCCATTCGCGTTTTTTAAATCCTTTAACGTATACGAGAGCCTTATTGTCATCATTTTCTTCCACATCAATTATAGCTATTGTAATCAGGCATTTCACCTGTTGTATGGAATCATTCTGTCTTCCCATGCAATCCATGATGACAAGCACTCAATCAGAAAGCGCAGTCCTTTTCGGATTTTGTCAAGAAATTCCATGACATGAGACATGTAAAAATGTAATGAGAAAATAACTCTGTTTCTCAACTACTATTTCTTCCTTCACTATAAATTTCCTTCCAACGATAAATCCTTGTTGAACAAACAATCAAATTAGGCATGCATTAAGAAAGCGTGTTTTCCTTATGTCATTGCGTTTAACAATATTTTAAAGAGATTTTAAATCGATTCCAGAGACACACATATCCTTATTATTGAATATTGTCACGCTTACTGAATGTAAGTAAACAAAAAAATGAAGATTTATTTACAATATTGTTATATTAAAGATTCTTTAAATTAATGCTTTATATTAGGTATACAAAAAAGTTCTGAGCTTTAGATTTGAACCGAAATAATTTAAATTTTATATATCTTCCCGCCTTTTTGTGGTTTTAAAGCGTTAACATTTGGCCTTCTGAAATGCCATATGGTTTGACGTTTGATGCACATAACCTCAAAAATCAGTAGTGTTCACGATGGCA
>Ga0157364_1007467_pt1 | contig 11314 bp, 6 predicted proteins | sample AttsexASBM2_FD_111476 | JGI IMG/M metagenome (GOLD analysis project Ga0157364, IMG submission 111476) | Fungus gardens microbial communities from leaf cutter ant in Ribeirão Preto, State of São Paulo, Brazil - Atta sexdens ASBM2 | ecosystem: Host-associated > Fungi > Mycelium > Unclassified ...
ATATATATATATTTGTATATGAGAATAGAATAGCAGCGGTTTTAATGGTTGGCCACTGGAATTTATATTTCTGGGTAAAATAAATTAATACAATTTATTGTACAATATAGCGATAATAATTACATAATTATATTATTCATTAAGCTTGACGATCACTTAACATTCCCATGTTTTTCTTCTTTTTATTTTTAAATATAATACACTTCTTGTGTGAGATCAATAGCGTTTCAAACTTATCGGCTAGAAGCTGTCTATTAACTTAACAGTTAACCTACCTGAAAATTGAGTTATCTCTATCAATAATCCCTAGCATGCGTCTTCTTCTTCGACTTCGTGCGATTTATTAAAAGTATCATATAGTATCTTCGATCGACATATTTTCGATCGATGAGTTTTTTCGATCGATTCGAACTTTTATAATCGATGTCGAGTGGTTATTATCTTCAGTGGTTATTTAGTATTTATCTTTAAAAGAAACATGAAACTACTCTTTTAGTTTTTTACACTCGATGAAGTTTTCGTCGGTTCTTTGTTCCTTATCTCGTGTTTCTAAATAAAACGCGTGTGGTGAAAATGAGCTCATTTGAGTCTACGGTCCGTTTAGCACCAAAAACTAGAACGAACTCAATAACCTGGTTTAAGCCTCTCGTCCTCTGCGAGTACGTAACTACTCGAGTGACGTTTTTTGGCACAGAGAAACATTTTAGCGTGGGTTTGATATTACCACTTCAAGAGAGTATGTGAGAGAGAATGTTATTAATATAAACAATTCAAAGAGGAATTTGCATCGTCAGATCTACTGTTTCACATTGTTTGTGGAAATTAATATATCTCGTCTTAAAATTTTCGTTTTTCTTTGTATTAACTCTATTAAAAATAAATTTTCATATTTTAATATAGTAAATAGTTAAATCAGAAATTTAGTTATTAGGTGGGTTTGTGTGAGCTGTAATTATACAATAATAATAAATATTTTAATTCGATTAGAGTGGCATTAAAATTTTATTGCTAAAACTTCAACGATTGTGTCGTTAAAATGGTCTCATTACATCTTGCGACGATATTTGAAATAAAAACAAAAATATTTTTACCGAATGATACAGACAAATCATAAAATAAACACAAGTTTGTGTGCTCGTAACTTATACCGTCATATTCATTTCAGTTTGCACTATAGTAAAGTGGAGCAAGAGTTTAAATAAAATCATGCCAAATTTTTTTATTCGGCATAACTTGAGCGCGCGAAAAATATTACACAAAGTACCATTGTGGTTATGTTAATTAATACATATGATTGTAACATATAATTGTACATATGTTGATGACGACTTTGTTTTAAATTATGTCTTAGTATTACTATAATTAATTTCAGATTTGATCGTTATTTACATTATCCCCGATAATGATTGAATTTTAAGAAAACCTTCACGAAAATCTTAAAAAACGAAAACGTCGACAAATCGACGGAAATTAATATTTAATTATAATTATATATCAATTGCAGCAGCTGAAATTTCATTCAATTCATCGAATTTTTTATGAAATCTTTGACAATCTTATAACATTTCCTATAACATTGATGGCATACATGTCGTTCCCGCTTGCAAAGCTCGTAAAGTATTTTTTATTTATTGCTGTTATATAGGAATATATAGCTTCGCGCAGGCGTCCGAGGTATTTTTTCATTAAACGCGATTTTGACTCAAACAGGAACGCACAGATGGTCTGCGCGAACAGACGGAAATAACATTTTGTAGCCCATGCGGTGTGGTTTCGCGCAAGGAAATCGAATTTCGGAAGCTCGGAAGGGATTGCGTTAGCTGTTTTTCAGCGACAAAAAAATTAGAGGCCACGATGGCGATTCTATTCGCGTTAATTGCTTTAACCGATCCGCGTTTCTCACAATTAACAGTTTCGCATTTCGTGCTTATTATATCTGCAACTTTTCTGCTTTCTGAACACGAAATGTGCGAAGGTCGATTTTTTATCTCTTTTGATTTTCACGTCCATTGTTTTCTGCAAAATTGATCAATTTGAGAGAACAAAGTATCGTACCTGCGCGCGAGTATATCAAATATACGAGAGAATCCAATTTAGGTAAATGAGAATGAAATATCACTCGCCTGAATAAATTCGATCAAAAGTAACGTGGCATTCTGTATGGCCCAGATAAATCCTTTTGAGATCAATCGGAGAGACAAAGCCACGCTACGTCGAAACTTCACGATCTCACTTTTATTCCCGGCGTGAAAATCAGTTTCATTTAACGTAGCGAACATCAGAGATTCTCGCAGCGCATTTTATTTGAGAACTTTATCGACGGATTGACCAGATTCTCCAGTTGATGTGAAAAGAGGAAATTTCTTATGCAGCTCTTCTCGCGTGGAAATAAGGATCCAAAACGATCCCGATGTATTTTGATTCCTCTTTCAAACACGTAAACTCCTTTTTCTGCCGGTGATTTGATGAAATGCTTTTTATCTCGCTCCCGCGAAAAAAGGAAAAACAATCTTAATCAAAGATGCATAAATACGTAACATTATTCAGTGCGTTACACAGTTCTTTTTCGTGTTATTCTAATTCTTTTTTATGTCTTATTCTAATCGGATTCGCGTAAAAAGAACGGAAAACGCATCTCGCGATAGCAACGGAAGATTGCGCAAAATTGATCGACCTTTCAGCATTCCACGGATGCCGGCAACTTATAAAACTTCTTAACCAGCCACTCGAAGAAAGAGTTTTCTCGCTTTTTTTTTACTATTCGTTCCATAAAAAATAGAGAAAGCAAGCGAAACTTGCTCCTTTCTTCGCTCTTTCATTCTCGCCATCTCTCTCTCTCTCTTTCTCTCTCTCTCTCTCTCTCTCTTGCCCGCGCGCATTTCCGTTTCCTCTTGTTTCACTAGACTCAACCGTCGCCTCGTATCCGCTTCCGTTGAATTTTACTACGGAAAGTACGGATCTCATAGAATATAAATAAACCAAGAAATTACTATGAGATTTAACTGAGAATCTATTGAACGTTGCTCCATGATCGACATTCTTTCAAGTTTAACAACTGTCTAAGCAAACTATGATTGACAAATAAAAATAAATGGAATTTTAATTGTAATTACATTTATTATGTAATCTGGTTATATATATAAAAATATTGGTATTTATTGTTTAGAGAGATTTGCTTTTATTCATTTTATTTCTTTACAAACTTTAAGTTTAAATTTAAAAAGCTGTACATTATATAAATTTTTTTTATGAGTCAAGCTATTTATGAATTTATATCATCGCGTTATACGCATAAGGATTAAAAGTCGTTGGAAGCTCGAGCTCCTCTTGCGGATGACAACCTAAAATTTAAGCCGCGTCATGGAATCCTAGAGCGGTAGCTTCCCTTTGACAGCGAACATTAGAACAAGAGTATCTAACTATGTCGCTAAATTCTATCAGGAGGGCGCGTTAATAGCGTAATGGAACATCCTAGTAGTGCGCGCGTCGCGTTTCGCACTGGATATCCGAATAATTTCTCCATGAATATCAAGGTGTCTGCATATCGATCAATGGCACAATTCCTTCTTTCTTCATCACATCCCTTAAAAAATTTTGCTCGAACGCGCGCAATTACCAGCAGACTCGTTAACACGTGAATGAAGAGATTCCATAAAAAAGATATTCGCAATAAAATATCTATTAATACTCGACGAAATTAAAAGCGAGTCGCGTGTGCAGATGAACGAGAGATTTGTCGAAGAGGCGTGCTAGACAGATCAGTGTTATATTCTCGATACGAAACGGAGATAGATAGATAAATACATAAAACAATTATTAGCATTCAAGGGCAAGTCCTTTAAGAATATAAAATAGAGCTAATAAAGAATAAACAAAAAAAGAATTTTAGAACAATAATATGAGATAGAATCTATTTTAATTTTAATGATAGATTTTTTAGTGAAATTAAGTTTATTTTTTTCTTATGAGAAATTTGTGAAAGCAAAATATATGTACAAATGAGACAGAGACAGAGAGAGAGAGAGAGAGGGGGGGGTAGGGAGAGAGGAAGAATCTTTTTAAAAAGGGGATGGATACGTCAAACGAATAGTTTATTAGAATATAGGTCGCGTGGAATTACGCGACGCGCGTTTTGTTGCTTGTGCCCGGTTTCGCGAAGCCCGGGGCAGATTCCTCGCATGTACGTGCGCGCATAACTAACGCGTTTCAATTGGGATCGTGTAAAAAGGACAGGCACGTGTGGACGTTTTTCATACTCCACGTGCAACATCGCTAATACCGTGGAGTAGTGGTATCGTGAAAGCGTGTACATCATCTCACAATGCATTCTACGACCTAATTTGACGATTTATGAAAAGCTATTTCTATAGTGGATAGGATGAAGTCTTTTTATAGATGAAGATAATCTTAACAATTTTGGATTCTTTTACTCGGAAAATATCTGATACATTAATTCTCTGGAATTATGAGTGATTGATAAGGAAACTTTGATAAATTGAACTTTAGCATATTTGGCTATATAGAGAATGGTTTAGAAATCTCAATCTTAATTTTAATGATAGATTCTCTGATATCTAAATTTTTTTTTTAATTTATGAAGACAGCTTTTATTGAAATTATTTAACATTTGGCATCCTATATATCCGTAATTTCAATATGAATTATATTGTGAAGAAATGTAAAATACGTTTGAAAACAATCTTTAAATTAGTTCTACTGCAACGAATTTAAAATTCGCGAAAGAGGTCGATATGCAATCAAAATTTTGTTGAAGGACAACTAGAAATCCCCATAAAATCCACAGATGAAAAGAGTGATGCATTGAAACGTATCAAAGCGTATTTAATCAACTTATCAATTATTATCGAGCGTTCAAATCCTTCAAAAATTAAGAGAAACGTAATTCCGTTTTTACGGAATTTGTCGCCGTCAGTTGCGATGACGACCGTATCTACAGGATTTTACGTATATATAACTACAGGATTACGTATCCGCTTTACATTAATTACGCAGACGTAACTCAATCTCTGGGATTTAATTTGTTTTCAATTTATGCTCATTTTCCTTCTCTTTCTTTCTCTCTTTTGAGAGTATAATTGAGGAGAACGAAGTTTTCTTGATAGAAAAGATTTTTCTCGTTCTTCATGTAACCCTTTCTTTCCCAGTCGCATTAGACAATACACCTTTCATTTTTCTATTTTTATTATTTTATACGCATTTAATTTTTTGTTCTAGTTTATATTCTTCTGTAAATAACGATTTAAGTCAAATTATTGAAAGTCCTGAAGGATCCGTGAAGTATCTAATTTATTCCAGTCACGTCAAAACGGATCACGAAAATGTACTTAAGACTTCTTTCTTGAGATATATATATATATATATATATATATATATATATATATATAAAACATAGAATGGTAAATTCCGGATGAGTGCGAGCGCGGGATAATTGCATGGGATCACGCGGTTGAAGGTATTCAACTCGAATACGTAGTTGGTCGTTCTCACGCCGCTGTCGGCCGGATCGATACATCGGAACGGTCATATCCAACTCCATAATTCAGCATTTATTACATAATCCTTTAATTCACGCCGATATAAATTAGAATAAGCCCGACGGGGCGAGGCTGTCCGAGTGGATCTTCGTGTCCCGGGGATATCCGCGTGCGTAACGATGCGAGCATGCGATAGCGCACTCTCGGAGCATGATTTATCGTTTGGCGAAGGAGACGGCGATAATTCTTTAGCAACGTGACGCACACGATCCATACACGAATTCGATGTGTGTTCGTCATGTTTGATAAGCTTCCGGAGATATAATTCATTCGTTTGTCGCGAACGTGCGTCCTCATCTAAAATCTGTTAAAGCTACACTTCTCTTTTCAGTTCGTTATGCAACTGTCGAGGCTTAAAGTTGAATTGCGTCGACATGAACAATTTAAATTCGGCTGAATAATTCATTGTTACATCATTGTCGGGTGACATTTGCATTTGCAAACAGAAAAAAGATTTAATTCAATTAACGTTTATTGACGTCAATGTGACTTTCTAAAAACAAAATTCTGCATTTTGTGATGTGTAAATTATGATATGTAAGTTAAAGAACGGTGTAATCTAAGAGTTGAAATGTGTGTGTGTGTGTGTGTGTGTGGGTGGTAGAGCTATGGAATATATCTCTGCAGAAACGTGTTAAAAATAGATTGAGAAGAAACTATATCCGCACGCTCAAACTTCTCCTCTGAGAATCACGCACCAATAAAGTTTCTTTACTTTTGGAAAATTTAGAGATTTAATTACTTAAATATTTTTCACCTGAACGATTTCTGATTTCTCATCATTTTTTTAAAAGTATATTTATTTCAAGTTTTAATTATAAATAACAAATTATTCTTATAAGACTTTTGAAAAGAAATTATTAAATTAATGATAAACTAGAAATATACATACATTAAAATTATTTGATTAATTTTATATTATCTTAAAATTACTATTAGAATTACTAATTGAAGAATTATCTTAACTTCACTTAAAAAAGAAACGCTTAATTTTAGATATTAAAATGTTTTACTTTTATCTCCATTTTTAAAACACTTAAAACAGATATAATTTCATACTTTTTCAATAAACAAAAACTATGCATTTTAAATCGAAATACATAGTATTTTGTTTATGAAGGAAAAGTTTAAAACTAAAACATTTTTAAATTTTTAAAAAATAGAAACGAGAACAAAACATTTTAATGTTTTAAATTAAACATTTCTTTTTTGAGTGTTACTTTTTTTTTTATACATGTTATAAATTTTGTCAAACAATTTTTATCGTACAGTAAAATCTTTGATAATTATCACAATTTTAATAGCGTTATGCGTCTCTAATTCTTATCTCTAACTTAGCAATTGATTTAAACGCTTTTTATCATCTTTATCATCACGCTGAAAGAAATGGCGCTGCGGGGATGGCCCGCGAAAGCATATGCTGCTCTCACTTCGCGTGCATAAACCGCCTTAATGCTTCTATCGTGAGAGTGTATCATCGCTCTCTGCAAATGACATCTCCGCCATTCATCGTACCTTATCCGTGTTTTGTCCATTGTGCCGTCGTACGCAACAAAAGCGCTTTAACGATTTAATAGAGAAAGAGACTCCTTTCGCTCTATTCGCAATTTTCCTTCAGCAACCGCCAGAATTCATTCGCCATTTTCCTGCGAAGGTTCTTCCCTACGTTCTCTTTATCACACGCGAATCACATAAAAGTAAATTACGGTACATCGATTGTAATTACCATACGTTAATTACGATTTTAATAACGATACGAATATATTTCATCTCTATCTCTCTCGTATCTCTTTCTTTACATCGAAAGGCACCTTGCGTTGCATTAATTAACGCGCTACCATTTATTGTAATATCTGTATATGTTCTGCATAGAACAGCAACGTCACTTTGAAATACAATACCCATCTTTGAAACCGTATATTGAGCTCGGTCGTAATTGTACCGACAATGAGCGTGCGTTCTGAAACCTGGTAATCGATTGGCGCGAATTGGCGTTCTGTATATGCGGATGTATATATGCTGTTTGCGCGAGTTTGTACGTCATTGGAAATACAGGCGAATTAATCGCAAATAGTAATGGATTTTCATGGCAAACAGCTGAATTTTTCCTGCACTAATCCCTTGCGTTAATTTCGCACATCATGACGTGGCGAAATGTGACGACCATTTAGAAATATTGGATGTTATTCGATATCTCTGAATATTTTTCATTGGAGGTACATTTCGTCATTGTCGAATGTTATTATTTCACAATGAACAATCTTCGCTATTATTGCTCTATTTCCGCAACGTTGAAACTTCTTAATTCTATAATTAATCTTCCATTAACTCGAGACCCGTATGAATCCTTCGGAGCTTTCAGCTCCGAATCGATTATCGAACGTTCCTCTTGCCGGGACATTTTGCCACGTATTCAATGAGAGCAGCATTCGAGACGGGTTAAAAGTAACCCCGCATCCACCTCGCGTGCATAAACTGCCTTAATGCACCCTCGGTAGCAGGCCATTACACCACGCATCCCCGCGTCCTCTTTTACCTCTGGCTTTTGGTTGCACAGTACTCGGCACTCGCGCATGCACGCAACCATCCAGACACACACGCCAGCCTACGTGCACGTATAACCACCACCGCCTGCTCTTCACGCATATTTACGCCATATCGACCAGGTAGTAGTAGTATAGGTGAAATTTACACTATGGTGGCCGATACATTATTTCCACGAGCATTAACGCGCCGACATTATTGCACTCTCCCCATCCTCACTTTGCATCAACCCATCGTGGTCCTCTTCCTCCTCGAACCGACCGTCGGGAATTGCACGACTTCCCTCGACAATGGATCATCACGTCTTCGTACGTGTCAGTGAAAGGAAAAAAATTCGCCTGCCAGCAGGGCTGCGAATGCCTGAATATCGCTTCGAGGATGTATGCTACTGCTTGTCCTTTGTCGTCGGGGATCGCGCTTTAGAATAGCTCGTTTTCACCGCACAATTGTCGCCTGTGACAAGCAGCTAGCGATATTGCTCCCGGCTAATGTATTCTCGTGAAAAAAAATAAAGAAAATAATTTTCTTTTTCTTGGATAATCAGTCGTGGACGTTATGACGATTTTTATACTAAACTTGATAGGAATAGAGTGAATTTATATTGTAATATAAAAATATAAAGAGAAAAAATATATCTGTAGGATAAAAAAATATATATACATTTTTTCTGTTATTTTTTCTGTTAGGAGCGAAGTATATTTTCTGATCGTGTTATTTTTCGCTATTTTGTATAAACTATCCTATTCGAATTCACCGTTTTAATATGCATCTTTTATGTACATGCGTTACTGTGTATTTGCGTGTTGCAGAAATTAACGATTAAAAAACATGAAGATTTTTAATTTATTAATTCGCGACAAGTGAGAACTTTAACGAATTGGAATCTCAGAATCGCGTATATTTGCGTCTATTAATTATTTATCTGTCTCTTTCTCTCTCATTCGGTGATATCTGCTCGACAGGCAAATTCCGATACCGAGATCCCTTCTTTCCGGTGTAAGAGACGGGGGAATGAATTTTCACTCTGCGATGTTGATGGCCGTGGAACATACGTCGATACCTTTTATTGGCGCCTGCTTCTCGTCACCCACTCATATTTTTGCCAAGCGATGTATGTTCTCTTCTGCTCTCGCTTTGCCTCTTTTTCTCTGAAAATTCAACATCGGGCTCTGATGTAACTGGGACCGTTTTAACTGCCGCTAGTGTCTACAAAGATATTGTGATCTGAGACAATATTTACCGGCTGCGTATACGAACAAACATGTAATAAAAATAAAATTAATAGAAACTTATGTATTGTGCCAAATTAAAAATTTATTAAAGTTATAATTCATTTGTTAAATATATTAAAATCAAATTTTTTGAAGAATCGAGTGTCAATATTTGTTTTGAGAACATTGTTTCTCTTCAATGCTTTTTTTTTCAAAAGGAATTCTATAATTTTCTTTTTTGAGAGACATTTTCTTTTTTAAATAATAGAAATTATTGCGAAAACTTATCGGCGTCATTTTAATATTTCTGACGTAGTATAACGTGAAAATTGGAAAAATACTTTGAATGCCTTCTGTGAATTTTGAAACGGTTTTAGACATGACCGGCATTCTTGAACAAGTTGGCGATCTATTTTCATGTCTATATATGTCTATATATGTCTATATATGTCTCTATGTGTTCACCAACATGCATGCATGTTCTGAGTTGCGACCACTTATAGACATCGAACAGTCGCAAGTAGTTTCAGAACTTTGCCCGCGCGTCGGTAGACCCGATATTGGAATTTATGAATAATTCCAAAAGCTGCGGCGACTATACCAAGCTTTTCTATCCGGAACATGAGGAGAAAAGATATCGTTATGCTTCATCTCGTTTGCGTAATATGAATACAGTGAGGTCTCGATATTGCTATTGCAGGCGTGAGAAACATCAATTTACGATTTCTTCAGGAAATACTTGACGATATTTCTTTCAGTATTATAAATAAGTAAAGGAAGAGACAGCGATAGCCTATTGCTTGTAATACATTTCCTGTATTTCATAAAATTTAAATTTTGATATTTTAGGTAGATATCTCAAAATATTATGGTACGTATTTATTGTAATTTTAGACATATTATAAATATTATAATCATAATATTAGTAATATTTTAAAAGTTATTAATCTGTTAAATTAAAATCAATATATTAATCTGTTAAACATTGATTTGTTAAGATAAAGACGTTTAAATTTATCGCGTAAACACGATTGCTTAGAACAGTGTTAAATTTTTATTTTTCAAAGAAGAGCGAGAAACAAATATTAAATTTTTCTAAATATAATATTCAAATTTCGTGTGCTTTCAAAAATTATCGTTTGCAACTTTTCGATTCTTCTGTAGAGGCACTATTATTTGTTGCAAACTATGTGAAAACTCTCGAGGACTTGTTACAATTTTGCTTGTAGACTTGATAAAACAAGAAAAAATTACATTCTAAGGAAGAAGGTCGTTGTTTAGAATAGTTCGCAAGGTGCGGGTACTTCGATATTGCGTGTGTAACTTGAAATGGCTACACGACTCGTCTAATTGGCGCAGTTAACTACAGTGTGTTAAGTTCATTGTTGTTACTTCTAAAATTTCATTCCAAAGTTTCACAGCTCGACACGACGAAGTCGACGCTTACAGTAATCGCAACAATTGCGCAACACCTTACACGAAGAAACGTAGTCGAAGCACCTTAGAATAATTAGTATTACTTTCGTCTGTTCTTACAAAAGATTCTAAATATGATATAGGACACCGAAAATAAAGGTTTCTTTGATTATCCTTTCATAATTCGTTATAAAAAATTTATTCCCAAAAGTTGGAAATTTTAATCTAAATTGCTAACAATAAATTATTACAAAGAACTTTCAATATTAAAAATAATAATTATAATGATGTAGTGGCTAATAAGAATACAGTTATTAGAGAGAGAAAGAGAGACAGATAGAGAGAGAGAGAGAGAGAGAGAGAGCGCAAATTTCTTCATATAAAATATATTTATAAGATACATTAATTTCAAATATCGAACGTTTCAGCTTTTTTTTAAGTCATCTTCAGCAAAACACTGAAACGATAAGAAGGAATAGAAACGCGGAAATCTTAAATTGCTTGATAAGATATACTAATGTTTGTTTTTTCGTTTTCTCATTGTGGGATATGTTTTTACAAATAGTATTATATTATATAATTGTATGA
>Ga0157364_1007468_pt1 | contig 11314 bp, 3 predicted proteins | sample AttsexASBM2_FD_111476 | JGI IMG/M metagenome (GOLD analysis project Ga0157364, IMG submission 111476) | Fungus gardens microbial communities from leaf cutter ant in Ribeirão Preto, State of São Paulo, Brazil - Atta sexdens ASBM2 | ecosystem: Host-associated > Fungi > Mycelium > Unclassified ...
ATTTCTCCCATTTTCACGCGCGGTGATAAACAAAAAATCTCAATTTCTGTAATTATTACTTTTGCAACTTTCTGGTGGTACTTAAGAACTGCTTTATTTTCTAAGACATTTCCCTTTATTACATCCGGTTTCAAAGGACAAATATAAAATTTACGTATGTCGCAAAATTATCATTGGTAATAATTATTTCCTCCGTAAATAATTTTTCCGAAAATTTATTTAAGAGAAATTTTCGAAAACTTTGTTTTGTATATGGCACACAAACATTTCGCATAACATTTTCGATAAAATTTTAGCAATAAAAATAATCTTGCAGAAAAACAAAAAATTAAATAGAACTTATAAATTACTTCTTTTTAAATGAAATGCGGTTCTTTAAACACATCACTATGTGCAATTTTGCAATGTGTTATGACCGTTTAAAATGAATTATAGATTTCGATAGATTCACCAACGAAAATTCTCGAAAATTGCTCGATCGTGATTTTTGCACGAGGTGTGCCACCAAAATTGTACTTTTTCATGGCGGATTATCGAAAATTTACTGAATTAGCAGAAATTTTGACATTTTATTTCCGACTTTTCTCACCTGCAACACTATACTACAAAATTTAGTTCAACCGCGTAGTTCCGTTAGCGTAAAAAATGTACGTTTCTTCAGAAAATAATATCGGAAATTCGCGTGCGCGCCCCGTTTTTATACCTCAAATTCTCTTCCCTTTGTGACTCACGATTTTTCCTCTGGTTAGAGACGATATATCTCAGGATTTATTCAATCGCGAAGCGTGCGTTAGCGTCAAATGCTTCTCGTGGAAATAATATCGCAAATTCGCCTGTCACCTTAACTTCGCGTTTCAAGTTTTCTTTTCTTTTTTTGACCTCTGATTTTCCTCCATAGGTAATTTGGCGTATTTTGGAATTTATTCTATCATGGAGATTCAGCTGGAGTCGAATGTATGTTCAGAGATAATAGCGTTACTATTTAACTCAGTTTTTTACTTTTTTTATTCTTTCGTTAAGTTAAGAAAATTTCTTTCATCTGTAACGATATATTCTGAAATTTACTGTGCCATGGAACTTTCTTCAGCGTTAAATACACGCTGAAAGTAATATTCAAAATGTGTTTCATTCGAGGAGATTGCAGTTAATAGTAAAAAGAATAAGTTATAACGCTTACATAAAAAACGTTATAAATAAAATATACAAAAGCGCAAGAAAGAGATAGAAGTTTGTAAAATCGTTAGCTATTGCATGATAATAGAATCGCATTATCGTCGAGTGTGTTTATGAGCGTAATTGAAAACTGCAAGTAAGTAATATTACATTTTTTAGTTTTAATCTTAATTTTTATACATTGACGTTTAAATAATGTCTTTTTTAAATTAAAAATAAGTAAAGCTCTTGGAATAATAATTAAGAATTAAAAATTAAAGAAATTATGAGAGTCAACGCAATTATTCGTGCATGAATTATTATGTATAATTACAATAAATGATGTGTTACATGGTTATCACAGCGCAGTCGCAAACATTTCAACTCTAATTTGGATTCTCTTCAGTGCTCAGTATACATTCATGATAAAGTAAAACGGTTACTAATTTAAAATCCATTATTCCTCCATCTGTAAATTAGTAAATCAAATGTAAAAATTGATAACGTCATTACTGAAATAAAAGATCCGATTAAGGAAATAATTTAAAAATAGATGACAAATTAAATTGTATTGAATGATAAGCCTCATATTATATAATTCTTAAAGTATCTATAAAATAAAACCGAATTATATAATAATAAGAAACCATTATTATCAAACAATCAGAAAACTATATGATCCATTCCTAATCAAACATAATGAACAAAGTTTTGTTATCTCTAGAACTTATTAAATTTTTTCCAAAAGAAACTCCAAGATTGAAAAAATTTATTCGCAAAACTAGGAGATTAGCTATTTAAACAAACATGCCTGAAAAATAATCTTTTAGAGCAGAACACAAAAAATAAAAATTAAAAATATTGAAAAATTAAAAATAATTTGTGAAAAAAATATTGCACGACGAAGAAGACAATGAAATTATAGTAATAATAATTATTATTAATTGCAAATTATATTGCAAGCTTTCATTAACTTCTGTTGATTAATATCTTTTATATCCATATGATATTTTAAAATTAAGAAATTATGGTTGGAAGTTGCTATTTTGAATTGATTATTTCAAATTAATAAAGAATAGGAATTCGTTTTTTAAACAAAATATGGCAATTAATTTCAATCTTCTCTACATTTATTTACTTTGCTTTTTAGTTGTTAGGTTCTTCTTGCTGCAGTAGTAATAGATTGAATTTTTCTTTACCGCGAAGACTTTGTTATTGTCAGTTCACCCAGTAATTATCACCCAGTAATTAATTAAAATATGTATTAATGATCAAAATAAAAAAAATTAGTTGTCAAACGTGTTATGAAACAAATGAAATATTAGTTATCATTTGCTATCATTTGATATAGAAAAAAAAAACGAAATATTTTGTGTATCTTATTTATCATAATTTATCTTATTAATCATTTATCTTATTAATCATAATTGACTTGAAAAACGATGATTAAATTCTATATTTAATCTGTTATCTCTCTTCCTCCTCTTCTCTTTCTGCTAATTAAATCTTGATTTACATACAGTATTATGATTCCTTAATTAATTTCTCTATATCCTCTATATTTACTCATCTATAAAATACCACGCTTAACGTTAAATGCAATAGGCTCTCTAATTCTGAGTTTAACTTGCTTAACGTAGAGACCGGGGATTTAATGCCAACGTGTCATGGAAATCAAGCAACCACATGTAACACTAATGCAGGGTGCGAATACGGAGATCGATATACATATCGCGCTTAGATTCTCTCGCAAGCATGTAATCGGAAAGCACGCGTCATGATATACGGGACTGCAACGCTCAGATTCTGTGATTCTCTCGTGAGTATATAATCGGAAAATCCGCCATGACAGAAGAGGAGGAGGATTCTAAGGACTACTTTCCCTTTCCTGTTGCACATGTGGATGCGCTCGATATATCTATTCTAGCTGGTCTACTATTTCTGTATAATATATAGGACATTTTGGGATAGCAGAATTTAATATTAGACTTCTCACAAACTTTACAATATGTCGCTTGAAATGCAATATCAACATACATTGATAAAAGTAATTTGAAAAAAAGTTTTGTATATGTAGATAGATATAATAAAAATTCTCTCTTCCATCTTTAGTAGAAATTATTTTTTAAAGGATTCAATAAGATGCATTCAATATTACCTTTGATATAATCACATTTTACATTCTTTTGTTAAAAAAATATTTAATTTTATTGATTATGATTACTTGGATTTTTTTTAATCATGCTATCAAGAGTATCTTACTGATCGCAATATTGACGCTTAATTCACTTTCGACGCGTTCGCTCGCAACATTAAGCTTCTTGCGAGCTTATTCCTGTCGATAAACGCGGGCCGATCCATTAACAATCCAATTTCTCACGCCTCAAGGAAAGAACTCTATAAGGAATTAACCCCCAACAAACTCTCTTCTCTTCTCCTTGTGATCCTCTTCAGCCTTTTTCATGATGGTCCAGGCAGTACAAGCGCGATTCGCAGTCTCCGCTCGAACGAGGCAAATGGAACGCAGAGGGCCTCTCCCGTAGGATCGATAGAATAGTGGGGAGATAGCTCTACCGGGCGGTCGAGAGGAGGACGACGTGTTGGAGGATTGAAGTGAGATGAAACGATGAAGAGCCGAGGTCGCAGGGGGTGGAAGAGATGAGGGCGCTCCGGCGGCTTCCGCGTCGCGCCATGGTTGCTGCGAGCAGCGTCGGCGTCGGCGTCGTCGTCGCGGTGGCCGTCCTCGTCGCCGGCAAAAGCGGCCACCACCAGACGGTACACGCAGCAGCAGCCAAAGGCAGCCTCCTGCGCTCGGTCCAGTTCGCCTTCCGCCGTCGCTCGGTTAACTACGCGACTGCCAGTGCCGGTGGCGTCGCGACGCACGTCGTTTCGTATCACTGCGTGCCCGCGTATCCGACGACGTTTCACTACTTTGCGGAGCGAAACCACGCGGGTGATGCATGGGCCATACGCGCGATAACCTCCGGACGTTCCGCCCTCAGAATTTATGATTGATGGAAGGGTAACGAAATCCTTTCTCATCGTGAGCGATAAGTACGTTGAACCGACAACTTGAAAACGAAGAAAAAGGTGCGGGGAAACAAGAGGTGAAGAATTTCTCCACGAGAGAGTAGTGATAGCATCTGGATCAAGTCCGTATCTGGATCAACGTCGACCTGGCTCAGAAAGGTACAGGGACTTGTTATTTGAAAGTGTGAGTGTGTCCATAGATGTTCGTGAGATGTTCTACTTGCGTTTAGGCAATTGCAGTGTCTGATTTGTAATGTGATATTTCTATTGGCTAGGAAACAGAAATGCAGGAGAGTCGTTTTCTGTGCTAGTGTCTATTCTCTTATTGTTAATTTAGCACAGTATCCTCGCATCCAGAAAATATCTACGAAGATGTCTTAGAGATATATATATTTTTTGAGAGATTTACATTGTTTTTTTAATTCAAGAATGTGAACTACATCCAAGTTTGTGCGTTTCTTGCTTCTTGAAATGTCTGACATATTACATGCTCTTTCTACTAGTTTCTCCAAATTGAATAATACAAAAACCTATAAAGTTATTTCTATGACTGATTATTAAAATAATCTATGTATCGTTTATATCATAAAAGCTATGATGTATGTATTTGACCTGTTTTTAATAGGTCTATTTAAAACTTAAATAGAATTTACAAGAATTCCATTTTTAATAATCGAAAGTTATCTTATGTTTGCTTCATTCTTTATTTATATTTAAAAACGTAATATATTGAATTTATTAAATAATATTCTTATTTTTGAACTAATTGATTCATAAAAGTATAAAAATATAAAGTATCAGCTTAAGAAAATGCCTATCTCATTCGACTTTCGAATTTGTACACATTTATATAGTTTTCGCATCTGATTTGTATCGCATGTTTCTACTGACCTAGAAATATAGAGGCAATCGTATTTTTTAAGAACGTGAGAATGTTAATTCCTTGAATTGCGACGTAATCTTCCACTTGTATCTAGGCTCTCTTGTCAAGTCTGATTAGTTTGTGGTGTTTCTACTAGCTGGGAGATCGACGATTTCTAGGTAGAATGTGCTAGTAAAGTTGGTGTCTAGCGAATAGGATTCTAGAGATGTGAAAGGGACAAAAGTTTTCGATTTACGATTGAAGCTTTGGCACTGAACGGAACTTGCTCATTGTAAATTCCTTTTGTTTCGTTAGATCGCGAACCTGGAAATAGCCTTTGCTCTCTCGAGGTGTATTCACAATTCCCAATGCACTTGTGTATCGACATTCGTGTGTGTTCGCAGGTGTACTTATTTTCAAAGATAAGATAGAAAATATTTCCATTTTACTTTCAGTCACTTGCAAGTTTGAATATTTTCAATTCTCTTTTTACAATTACAATTTCTTAAGAATAAATGATTTTAAACATAGACATTGCGTGATTACATTTGGATATTATTTTATTGGATAACGAATTTTTATTTTTCCATAAATTTTTTATTAACAAATGTATTTTGTATAAATGTATTTTGTATAAATGTATTTAAAACATGTATTATCAAGAATATTAAATTTTTGAAACTTTGAATGAAATAAGCTACAAGGATCCAAATAGCTAACAAAACCTTGCTCCTCGATAAACTTCTATTAAAGTTCACTTTAACAGAATAATAACATAATATTAATCTGAGGCTTAGTTGCCAGAATAGATAATGTCGAAAAGTCAAAAGTTACAAAGAAAGATATTGCACCGCACTAACTTTTCGAGGAAAAATCGCCGCTAAATTCGTCAGAGAATGCGTTTTTGGAGTTTGATGCAAATCTCGTGAAACGCTCCGTGGTATTACATAGGGGATGAACGCTCTCTCGGTACTGTTCTATTTGCGCTTCGTTTGAAGAAGAAAGCGAAGCGATGCTTTAGAAAAAAAATCGGAACGCGGAATAACGCGAATTGACGTGTACTCGAAACCTTTCTCATAAATAAGTCGCATTTTGCGTGCAGTCTGAAGCCATTATCATTTGCAAGTTCAGAGCGCGTGGAAGACACGACGTTGACCTCGATTTATTATCTTCGTCCACACGTCGGCGAGCCGCGGAAATGGCGGGACAATGCCAAAAGTTCGTGAAAATGCCAACTCGTCGGCTTCTATTTCCTTTTGCAAGCGTGTGAGCGATTCTGTCGCTGAATTCACCAAACCGCTTTGCATTCCAATGAATATTAATCAAATGCAATTATTAAACGCAAATTGGAACTCAAACAACGACGGTTTCGTCATCCCTTTTCCCACCCTATCTCGATAGAATTGTCGGGATGTCCGGCTTTATTCACACGCATCTGTCTATCTATCTTCGTGTGAATTTGATTTAAAAAGCCACGAATTTGTATGAATAAATCTTTTTGTATCATCGGGATTTTCCAAATCAAACATCCAAGTTTTAAGAGGAAGCTTTGCTCCTTTTATTTGTTCTTTCTTTTAATAAAAAAACCTTTGCAAACATTTAAGGATGAAATCGCTTAAGGTAGTAATGCGCAACTTTTTTAAAGAGTTATTTTCAAAAGGCTATTTTTAGAAATAGATAAAATCTTTCGGACTGTAATGTTTATTTTATTTGCATACGATAGAAAATATGATTTTATACTATTAGCCGGTAGGCCGCAAAAATTTCACAGGACTGTATGCAGCCTGCGGACTTATTATTAGGTTTAAAGCTCATGTCACACTAAGCAATCGAGACTGAGAATTGTGAATTAGAGATTAGAATTTGACTAATCAGATAATTTTAATTTTAATCCGTTTCAATTTGATTGGTTGAATTCTAATTTTCAATTAAAAGATATTGATTTTGTAAATGGTGGAATATAGATTTCTTTTAAACTAATTTTTAAAACTTTTTAACAATTACTATTTAAGGATGTGATCAAAAAAGGGCCATACTTCTTTTCTTATTCAACCTTATATTTAAAAACAGACGAATATTTCTAATCAAAGAATTATTTCTACGGCTTATCATGTAATGGCTTAAAGTTTATTAGTCTTTGCATAAATTTGTCATTGAATCTAAGGAATAAAAGATTTTCCTCCTGCAACGCTTTATTAAGATTATTTTCAATGAATTGGCGGTTCAATTTTCCAATAATTATCATCATTCGCATCGATTAAATCGCGCGTTCAATTAATATGTATTAGCAAGGCAAATTTTATTGCGTCCCACAGCCTATTTAGGCTACGATCAACAAGTGACGATGGCGTAATTTATGTTTTTATACTAATTTTATAGGATTTTTCGATTTCGTGATTTGCGAATGAATAGAGAAAGGGAATGTAATTTTCTTTAACTTATGTTATTTACTACAATTAAATGAGCCTCTTTTTTATTAAATTCTATAGAAGATTGAAAATTGACGAAATTGAAATTAAACTGTAAAAAGATTCGAATAATCTTATTATTAATTAATATTATTAATTTTTCTGATATAACGAATGAGAAATAAAAATGAATAAAAATAAAACTTTATATATTACTCTACTATAAAAATTTCATCTTTTCGAGATGGATATCCCACACAATGGGGATATAACTTTATATTAACATTTTTCTCACATGTTTTTAATCAAACATCAAACATTTGTCTATTATATTTTACCTTGTATAATAATTTCATTATTTGAATTAGTGCAGAAATATCTGGATTAATATGTGAATTTTCCACGCAAGTAGGATATCGATTTTTTCGGTATACCTTACTAACGTTTTATTTGCCAAGGTACCAGACGAAAATTGACATTTAGAGAGATATCAGAAATCACATTCGCGCCGACTAAGAACTAACACTTACTGCAAATGATTTCTCGTGAAAATGATTCATATCTGTCATTAAATTCGAAATCTCAATTATTTGCATCCGGTGGGAACAAGAGCGCGAGATGGGCATCAATTAACATCGGATTAATTAGCCACGAGGACGAACCGACTAGCTCCTACGAGCTAAGACAGTCAACTTGAAATTTAACTTGCGCATCGCATCAACGTTCCTGACGTGAACTACTCACGTCAAGATAGATCGCGCTAATGGATTAACGTTCCTACGACATGTTTCATTTGTGTGCGTACTTCGTTAATAAGATTAAAAATCTAATCAACAAATTTGCCAAAGTGCAGATAAAATTTGGGAGCACTTAATCCTATGATTAAAAATATTAAAAATATATCGTACAAATAACCAATCGCGTGCGTGACAGCGCCTCGAGTCAAATATGTATTCAAATAAACATATTAGTATAGTTTTGTGGAATCTATTGTCTTATACATTTTCTTTTACATTTTCTCGTTTTAGTTGTTGAATCTTCGTTTAATTGACTACGAAAGCTGAAACATTATGTATGATACTATGCATTGTAGGAAGACTTGCCAAATCAGTTGCATTTTATAATACACATTTTATTTTTCGGATTCGTATGTACGTAAGATTTATAAATGCGGCCGCATTATAAATGCAATTTAAGCGTTTTCTGAATCCATCGAAAAAATCTCAATTTCATTTCTTAGGATCTCTTTCACCAATCTCAGTTAAGTTAACCGATGGATATATGGATTCGCTGAATGAACTCTATGTAATCATCGATTAACTTAATGATTATCTTAACCGAGGTCGGTGAAAGAGATTCTTAATAGGAATTTTATTCCAAATATATTATTATTTATACTTTAATAGACTTTTATGTGTTATTATTTGCTCTGCAGGAATGTAAACAAGCATCTTGCAATCAGATGCAGTTTAGCATCTAAATTGGTATACCATATTTTTCTACTTCGAAATTGCTAAAACGGAATATGATTCATTATGGATTAATTGTATTGTTAATATTTAACAAAACTGCAAACTCAAATTTCGATGCTAATCAATAAACAAAAAAGAGAAATAAAAATATTAAAGTATGCTATAATTATTTATTTATTATTTTTCTCTTGTTTTGTTTTTTATTTCTTTTGTTACACTTTTCATTTCAATATTTTTCTCTTTAATCTTTCTTAATTAAAAAAAATTAATTAACTGTGGAAATCATATTACAAAAAAATTTGAATTAATTAATAGTGTGTCTTATTATATTTTTCTATATTTTTTAAATCATAATTTTATGATATTATTTTTTGAAATAGCTTTGATCAAGCATAAAAATATATTGTAATAAAAAAGCAATTATAATTTATACAATTAACTTATGCATTAAAACTTTTTTTCCTGTTAAAATTGGATTGGTACGAATCAATCTTCCGAGAACTAATAACGTAATATCATTATTGTACAAACACAGATCTAATAACATTTAGTCACAAGGGAGAAAGAGGTTTTAAGTGCACATTAGAAGAGTAAAAACTGGGCTTGGCCTCGGAGAGATACATATCAGAAAAATTAGTATTCTAGCGTGGTGGTTTATCGAAGCTTGCCAAGCAACTGTGATGTTAGTTCTTTTTCTTCTTTGAGAACGCCGTAGCGACCATCCATCGTGTAGTTGTTTATTTTATGTCATGCCTCATATTAACGGGCCATTTGAGTCTCCTTTTCCTACCTTTTCCTTACCCTGATAGCGTGACGTTTACATTGTCACACAATCGCGAGTGCAAGACACATGTCTGTTTGTGCAAATTAATCTAGGAAAACAGACTTTTGCTCGAGGTAAGCGCGATGTAGTGTTAGACGGAATTAACTTGTGTATTTTGCATAAGTATAATACCGTATTTGATTGTTGTCAAGTCAGTAAGCTCTGCACATTTAATTAAATTTATAATATTTCAAAGTGATAATAGAATTAATATAGAGAAGTAGAGAATATATATACGGAGAATATATACGAAATAAACGCAGATTTCAAGTCATACTACTCTAATCAATGTTTGCGTTGCACCAACGTCCAAATGGAGGAGTCATATTTTATACTCGTATCTGTGCAAACTGACTTTGTCAAGTTGCATATCGCCACCCGCGTGTTTCGTGTCATGCTTGACGTTAACAAGACGTTTGTGTCTGTCACGAGTATCACCATTGCTTCAGGCAGATTCATCCAACGAGGTAAACGTTTACACTTCTCTGACAGTGTAAGATGACGTTTAGATTTTCATTTGACGAAGGAAATTGATTAATTCGTTAGTTAAATTCGCATACATAGATGTATCTACATAAAAGCTGTTTAACTTAAGAAATTTTATCTTGATAAAAAAAGTAAATATTTTGAAGGAAACAAATTTATGGAAAATTCAACAAACCTACAAGCTCCAATGGAAAAGATGCGAGAAAAATTTTTTTTTAGTTTTAGCTTTTTTTTAGCTCTTGCAGTATTGTCGGATGTTTACGATTCTGCAAGGAACATGAAGAGTTGACATAGCGCGTTTAGTGTTTTCTGTTACAAAGTTAATTCGAGAATTTCTCAGAGAGCGAGTTTCCCCAAGTGTACACTAAAACTTTTGGCAGCATTAAGAAACCAAGAAGAAGAAATGAACTCATGCGAGCAAATAGAGTCTATTTCGAAGAGACTCATATATAATTGCACATATTCTTCTTATTCTTTATTTATATTTCTTATTCCTTTGAGAAACTCTCCTAAAGAAAAAAGAAAATGAAAAGAAAAATAGTCTTAGAATCCATTTTTTTATTGGTTAATTTAGTTAATTATAATTACTGTACATTATTTATACATTACATATATTAAAATATCTTATATATTAAAATTTTTCACTTTTTCAAAAGTGATACAACTTAAAGAATGTGATTTTTGAATTATTATCAATGAAGTATTATGAATGAATTAAGTGAATATTATCCTATCAACCATTAAAACTAAAACTTAATTTCATAAAAAATCATTAAAATCATTACAATCCAAAAAGGATTTTAAGGGTTGTTCTAATTTTCATTTAAAATGAAATGAGAGAATGACATTTGAGCATATTAAGAATATATTAAGAATATATGTTTTACTGATTTTATTTAATTAGTTATTAATTTTTTATTAAAAATAGCTTGTATTGAAAAATAGTTTATTTTCTCTTTTTCTTAAAAAACTTAATTTTTTGAGTTGTGTCACTTTTGAAGCAAGAGAGCAATATGTGTGTGTGTATATATATATATATATATATATATATATATATATATATATATATAAAAAAAAAAAA
>Ga0157364_1007469_pt1 | contig 11313 bp, 7 predicted proteins | sample AttsexASBM2_FD_111476 | JGI IMG/M metagenome (GOLD analysis project Ga0157364, IMG submission 111476) | Fungus gardens microbial communities from leaf cutter ant in Ribeirão Preto, State of São Paulo, Brazil - Atta sexdens ASBM2 | ecosystem: Host-associated > Fungi > Mycelium > Unclassified ...
AAATTAAGATAATGAATATTTTTAATAGTACAATATAATTATTTTTATTTTATAATTGGTCAATTCAATCGCATGAGTGTACATTTCAGGCTGATTTTTATTTTAGATACAAAATAAATCTATCGTTCCTACAATTTGTGGCATGATTATGTGCATACATTAGCTTAAATTACATGAAAAAGTAAAAAAAAAATGAGAGACACAATAAGCGCAGTCCGTTAGCATGTGTCTGCCTACCAAGCGGCATAAAAAACGATGCAACAAAGTAACCGTTGCCGGAACGAAGATCGTGTAAGCTTTCTGGCGACACGGCGAGCCAATGCATCACGCGTCATGATAGCGAATCCATGGCGCGGCGTTATGACTCAAAGACCGTTGTCAGCGTCGCCGAAACAGGCCGGCGAGTGACTCACGTTACGGTTAACCCTTTCGTAAGCGATTAATACAACGCCTCAAAAAAGTTTCGTAATCGGTGATCTTAATTCACACATCTCCCTTCTTCATTTATATAATGTAATTTGTAACGTTTAAAATATTATAATTAAAAAATAATATTTCAAAAACAGGTAATTTACAGCTTTCTAGGATTTAAAAAATATCTCTATACGAGAAAAGTGTATTGCGAAGAAAGATAAAAGTTCTAATAAGATTACACATAGAATTACCCATTGTCTTCTTTGTATATTACATCGCGCCGAAGACAAAACTTTAAGCACTTAAATGTAGAAATTAAAAATCTGTTACAAATCCGTAGCAACGTTGAATATATTGAATCTCTTTAGTCATATTTTTAGACACATTATATTTTTTTTTATATTATATTAACTCTTCCAAGGATACATTACATTTTATGATTCATCCACCATTCTTTTAGTTGAAATATGTAAAGAAAATAATTGTTTATAAAATTCGTTTTAATATCATCATTCACTTTTTTTTCATAATATTTGTAGGAAAATGTGGACCTGTTAACAATTATAAAAGCAACAGTAAGAAAAAAACACATATCTTTTCTTTTTCTTTATATAGAAACTTTATTTATTTATTTGTCATAATAGACTTTGGATTAATTTGGATTAATATTAAATTGATATTAGAATCAAGGCTCTAATAGACGTCAACGATGACTTAAAAAAAAATATATTTAAAAAATATCATATTAATTTACAAAAACAAATTAATTGTTTTGCTCATTAAGAGTATTCAAACAAAAGAGGAAACTCTTTAGATATGTAAAACTAAAAATAGTTATTTTCCATTCAAAATGAATCTATGAAAAGATGTGTACGTCTAATAATATGGCTAGAGAGAGACTATAGAGGTTAGTACAATACAATTTTTATGTAATTAACGTAAAAGTTTACTGCATTAATGTAATTAGAAAAAAAATTTTTAAGAATAATTTTTAATTGTTAATAGTAATTTTCAATAATAATAATTTTAACGTGAAAAGAAAAATATAGTTAACACTAAGCCTTCTGTTGTTTAACTTATTGTTAGAAAAGCGTATATGAATGCATCTCAATTGATTTACCGTTCTCGTCAAATGCAACAAACGACACGCGGATGTAACGTGGCAAGAGGTACATCTTTACGTCTTTCTTCGTTTAGAGAAACCACTCTATATCGACGATGTCCCAGAAACGACGTTGGGAGTCCTCGACATTATGGCGCGGCTCTATTTCGAGCGACGTCGCTCCAGGGCGGGGTGGCGCGGCGCGCTGGTGCACCGGAATGCAAACGCGCCCGAGCGCACGCGACCCTGACAGAGTGCCGCTTGATCTCTTCGCCGTAAACGAGATTAAAGGTCCAATTATAGAGTTCCTTGGTAAATTATTACCGCTGCGTCCTGGAAGCGGTCTCTTTTCACACACGAGACGCGTTTCCCCGGAGTCTTGACCTTTGATCTCACTCTTTCTCACGTCAGTTCTCCCGTCAACCAACAAATACGATACTCGCAAAAAGGAAATCGTTTAGCCTTCTAAATATTGAAATTTCACGATAAAAGCAATTGTCTTTTAGAAAACGAATATTACCCGAATTCAGATATATCATTCAATATTATCATGTACTGTAAGAAAATGTGAGACTCTATGTAGATTATAAATAAATTATTTTTCATAAAAATCAAACAATTATATTCAAACAATTAAATTTTCAGTTTTGATTAATATTTTGAGAACTCATAAAAAAAATAAAAATATAAAACTTTGAGCCTTGCTTAATTCTTACGGAAATTTTATATTTACTCCGTAATACTTTACATTTATCTTTTTTTATAAGATTAATAATTTTTACAAGATTAATAATAGATAGAGATAAAGAAGAAAATATTATTTAAAATATAAAGCAATAATGTAACAAAAACATTCTTTGCAAATGTTAAACTCCTTATTTCCCGAGTTTTATTTGATTCTTGCTGCAACAAAATTATTCACGATATAAAATTATTGATAGAAGATGATCTAGTACCATACTTAATTTCTTTCTCAAAAATAGATTTATTTGGTTTTTTTGTGGGAAACTCTTCTTTACAAAAAAAATATCACAATAATATAATAAACATTATTAATATATAATTTTATTACATTTTAAAATTAAAGTAAGAACTTTGATTTATAACAATCATTTTATTACAAAATATAAATTATTGTAAATATTCCTATTGATTTTCCATTTATAAGGAAAATTATACGTATTGAGTTTAGTTACTCGTTTCTCGAGTTTGTTGTAACGCCATTGACGCCAATTTCGCCAAGGATTATCGGCTCGTTTCCGTACGCTTCCTCGCCGCATTCGCCAATAACTCTTCCTTCCCCACAAGTCGCGGATATGCCGTTGAATCAACGCATGGCTTGTGGAACTATTTCAAAGCATCGTGTGTCATTGCGTGCACGCAATATTTAGCCGTGCCCCACCGCATGCGTCGGGCGTCGGCGTCGAGTGAGTCAGTGCGACGACGTCGTCGTCGTCGACGATGACAACGACGACGACGACGACGTCGTCTAGACACCACCACCAGTACCTCGACTTGGCGTCATCGTCACTGATTCGCTCGTTTGTCCTCGTGCTTCTGTTGCAGCTCGTAAAATGGGTGAAATCATTCTTAGCCCAAATCTGACACAAGCGCCACACGAGGCAAAAGTTCATTCACGGCAGTGACGGACGCGAAATAAGTAAGTACACGATATAATATAATCATTATGTGTAATCATTATTTTTGTAAAAGATACTAAATTCTTTTTACATAATATGTGATCCATGTCGAATGTGGCACACACACACACACACACACACACACACACACACACACACACACACACACACACACACACACACACATTGGAAATAATATTTTTATATTTCCAGATACTTAAAGGACTCAAATCCATTTTGTTCAGATTTGAATCCACTTGAAAAGTTTTATTTTTCAATGTAATCATAGAGTTTGGAACTACGCTAACAGAAACTACGTTATTCGAACCTATTTGTAAGATACTTAATCCCATCGCTAAATGTATGTTTGAAGAATTTTTTTCCTGGAAATGGTCAATCATTTCGATATTTTCTGAACACTAATCAGTAACCATACAATTAACTATTTGTAAATTTTCATAATACCTATTTATCTTGGTGAGTTCATAAATGTATTCTTTTTGCATATATGCTAATGAAAATAACGCGGATTTTTTCCGCAGAAAATAACGTTTAATTTATTTCATTTTGTTTCAAAATAACTTATTCGTTATTCAGGGCTGATAATATTTAAAATAATTTTTAAATATATATTTAATTAAAATGGAAATATTGCATTTTCCATTTTAAATGGTTTTTGGAAAATCATTTTCATTTTACATTTGAAATGGAATCATGTCTATCATTTATCATTTATAAAATAAATAGTTTTCCTATGTTTTCACAAATTTTCTCTAGAATCGTTAATGTATAAGAAGAATCAAGTCTCATAATTGGCTAAAGATTTTTATGAATATTCAAATAAATAATAATTGCAAATTAAACTGTAAAGAGAAAATTAATTCCAGATGGTCCATAAATATCAAGTCTTAATAAATGTTCCATGTAAAATACTATATAGACTTTATGTAAAATACTATATAGATTTCTAAAAATGTATATTACTCTTAACATCTAATTTTGACCATAACCGACGCTTCTCGTATTAATTTGATTTATTCAAGTAAACGTTCCCGTTTCCAAATCATACAATATTAAAAAATTTTAAATATACTTGCCAGAAATACTTTATAAATATTTTATTTATAATATTGTAATCAGAGCTTCAAATTCCATTGAAAATGGACTTTCAAACGTAAAATACTTTTAAAAAATGTATACCACCTTGACGGAAAATTTTTACGAAAAATTATATAAAAAATTATATAAAAATTATATAAAATTATAGATTGAAACAAGACCTTAGAAATTCTTAATTTTTTGTAGATATTCGTAGTAGGATGTAGAGTATTTGTTTGAAAAACCAAGAAATCCTCTGCCTTCAAATAACATCACTCTACGTCTCACTATGAAAACTTACGAAAAACTGGATTTCTGAAACAAACAAACCTCACTCAACCCACTACAAAAAATTATCTACGAAAAATTAAGGATTTCTAAGATCTTGTCTCAATCTATATAGTTTTTCTGTATTTTTTCATAAAAATTTTTTTTTCGCTAGACCAAGAAAAATTCCATTTTGCATTCGAAAACTATTTAAAATACCTTTATTCATTTTACATTTAAATTTCAAAAAATCTATTTTGTATATTGCATTTTAAATACACTTTTCAGTATTTTACAATAGTATTTTGAATGGAAATTCGGCATTTTACCCAGCCCTGTCGTTATTTTAATACCAGTCATTCAGTTTCAGCAGCTTTCCAATGATCATCCTATTTTCTTTGTAATATGATCTTTTTTCTTTTAGAAATGTTCGCAAAAGAAAAGAAAAAATTAGACATTAGGGAATTCGACGAGGTTTGTTGATGGTAGACGCAACGAGGGATAAGAATGCATTTAAGTAACTATATCAACGCGACGCGACGTCCCGGCCCAGGTGAATCATAATCGTTCTACTAAATTGCGTGTGGCACCCCAGCCTGGAACACTACTCTTCAAGCCTTTCCCTCCTCTCTCTTTCAGCTCGCTGCGTAAAGACACGCATAGGCCAATTACGCCTGGCAAACGCATGCCTCGTCATGCAAGGTATGCGGTCAGCCCTCTGCCCCGATAGCTGTGCGGAATTCTTGAAACTGACCACCCGTTTGCCTCGACTTGTATTCTAGCGTGTGCAATTTATTCTTTACCTGAGTGCGTTGACGCCCGGCGATACCCCACCGAAGGATAACTATATAATACTAGATAGCTAGATATTAGACTGAATAGAACTAGACAAAGAAGTCGTTGTTCGCTTAACAAGGGTTTTACCTGTCGAAGAATTGCTGTTTCGATCTCGACTGAGACGTGTACGTGACATGAGGATTTGCTATCGGAAATTGCAGAATAATGAAACATTGCACTCGCAGCTCGTTTGTCAAGTTTCGTTTATTTCAGTTGCGATCTTTCGCTTCGTAAACATTGTGCTATAACGGTATACAAAATTAAAGAGGTGATCAGATTCTCATGACTTAATAAGAAAAGCCTAATCGAACCGTTACAATCAATAAGATTCGCGATTGCATGAAACTCATCAATAGAAACTCATCAATAGAATCAAGTTCGTGGAACTAGTGCACTATGCAATTAAACAATTACGAGAGAGAATTGAGAAACATTTACGGCGAACGTTGACAGTCGTGTCTGCGGTAAATTTCGCTAATTGAAAGTTAGTGTCACGTGATTATTAGAGCGAATCGGTACGCGACACCGTAACCGACGACATCGCGCGACTTAATGGCGTGCGAACACCGTCGAATTTGCCAAATTATAGAACATGTAATAGACACTCTCACGAAACAGTGTAGTGAGCGTAAAATCTGCAACGATCAACGGATAGCACCATCGATCGATAGATTCATCACATCTAATGCAATAACGGACAATTAATTCGCAAAATTATCCAACTATTAATATCCTAGGATGGATGTAACTAATGTATGGCAATAGTATCGCTTAACGATGAATGATAGTTAGTATGTTTACATGGCTTCTTGACTTCGATTTAGTAACGTTGATGTTACAACTTTTATTTAAGCGAGTCGCGTTTACATGTTTATGCTTATCTTATTCACATCTACTAATTAACATTAGTAGTTATAATCGTCAGTAATTATAATTTTGACGTAAATCGGGCTATGTCAACGTAGCGTTTATGAAAGCGGTAGATCCACACATTACATCTTAATTTTATAACAAAATAATTGAACGATTTTTCACAGATAAGTCCTTTGCAAATGTCAATTCTTATATATTGTCAGAATAAAATTGTCCACGATATCGTCCCCTCATTGCGCTTTTAATGCTTTTATATATTTTTGAGCGAGTGCATTAACCCACGGATATCATCTCCCTTATCTGATAAACGTGTCTTTGTCGAAACACGAATATAAATAGCACCGGCGAAAAATAGCTTCCGCTCCTATTATTATAAGCAGTTATAAGCGTTTCACGCTCTCTGTACTATATAGAATTTCGAATTATTCTGACATTAGAACTCAATGTTCCCGTAATTTCTCACCCTTCTCTATATAGCGATTCTCTCATACTGGGGACGTTAACGATTCGCAGGGCATCCGTGTTACGCATAATCTGAGCGCGGCAAACACACGGAGCGCGGCATCCTGTATTTTAAACGGGCAATTTCACGAGTCCTTGGCCACTGTAGTGATTTCATCCCTTTCCCCTTAGGAGACGGATGGCTGGTAGGGCGCTAACTACCCTTATATCTACTCGCGGGAAAGAGGGACGAGAAGGACTGGGTGGCGTCTGCCTGTTCGTCGTCCCTAAACGCATCTCGAACGCCTCAACAGGTCCATGAATAAGTTAAGGCCTCCGACAGCGACGTGTCGAAGATATAATAGATTTTGAGAGCCGCTCCGACGCTCTCGTGAAAGGGCTTTCCCGGGAAATTGCTTGTGTGGCCTGAGACCGCCTGACTTTTTGCATACGAGATGTACCGCGGATGTACCGCGGCGTTTTCCTTCAATCAGTGGATCTTTCCAATTTCAAGCTCATTTTTTACCAATAATATTTTAACAAATCTATCATCCTTTATCTTCTATATGTACATAGTGTTTTAATTTTTAGAAAAATATTATAAAGTAAATAAAAAATGATTTTTTTTCTAACACAAAAACAAGGATAATCACTTCCTATAGTTATTTGCGCGCTGAATCTCTACTACAATCCCATTTACCAGATCACTCTATCACATCATAATTTTGCGATTAAAAGGACTGTTTCAGTCCTTGTTTTGTTATATCTTGTTTTGTTATAGCTTATACTATATAATTACGATATGTGACGTGTTAGAGGATCTTACTGCAATTAAAATTATGTATGTTGTCAGGATCTTCAAAGGAATATTGTGTCCATAATGATTGAAAGAGATTTATGATTAATGTAGGATATGAAAATTACAATTTATACAGAATAAGGTATTTAAAATATTGAATATCTTGAAAAGAAAGTATTTCAGAAAAAAAATCATTTTTTAAGATCACAAATTAGTAAAGCCATTTTAATCATCAAAAAAATATGATTGTATGATTTTTTACCAAATATTTATGTACATAATAACTTAATAATTAATTTAATCTTGTTCAGATATTCAAATTTAAAGCTTTTGTTATATTGCAGAATATTAATCTAATGTTATATTACAAGCGAAATGACATCCGACTAGAATAGACTTGTAGCAAAATGCAAGTGATTTCTATCTAAATGCAGCTTCTTCGCGAAGAGAGGCGAAAAGAACAGAAAGCGTTCGCCATGGCAATAGCAGTAGGTACGCCTCGTACAAATTTTGCGGTAGTGCGCGACGGTAAATTAAATAGCGTTTCGCGATCGAGAGAAAAGAAGGGAGACATGTCGAGAGGGTGCACCGGATTTGCATCGAAAGTGCCTCTTAAACATCCTCCTCTCTTCCTCCGCGGCATTGGTACCTAAGAACAGATTGCGAGACAAATTTCCTACGCGATTTCAATATTAAATCGCGGGATATATTCGGCTGGTGTGCCGCGGGCAATATGTTGACACGCCGTGCTGTAGTCCATTAGTCGCACAAATATAACTCGCGAGCTCCTTTCGCGAGAGAGTAACGACGATTATTCTCGCTTTAACGCGCTGCCAGCAACGTGTAATTAAGCATAATTCAGCGTTCCTAATGTCTCCCCGTACCTGCAAGCGGCAAGATCGTTGACAATGACGAAGAGCGCTGGAAATACCGTATTACCGGTGCAAATAATGAAGCTACAGTTAAATGTCGTCGCGTGATATCTCGCGAGAAATTTTGCAACGGGGAGGGGAAATTAAATAAATCCTTTGACGAGCAACGAACTTTGTATTACTGATGTAACAAGATTTTCCTACTAACTATATACAAAATATCGGCGATTGTATTTTGCCCACAAATATGAGCTTCAACATCTTCAATTTATTACTGCATTTCTTATAGAAAATATTTAAAATCGTTTAACGAAAATAATTGTGTCACGCGATAATTGATAATACCGTATGGTACTGATGATGAAGTTTCTTTCAAGTTGTACAGATTGGCGCGGGCGCGCGCTGAAATAGCAGGCAATACAGTGGCGATTAATTATTCCTAGCAGAATTCAATCAAGCGCTGTAATATGTCGCCGCGCGCTACACGAAATGTCACCGTTAAATTCTCTCTCGTTTTCACGATATATAGGTATATACGACGAGACATTGCATTCCCGTCGCGTCTCGCCGACGATCGATCACGACTATCGATGGTTTCTTTAACCCCGCATCGCGCTCTTCTATGTAATAACGTAATACGTGATACGTAATGAACGCGTTCGATGTGCAATTATGTCTTTCCGGTTCTCTTAACGCGCGCTCTCGCGCAGGAGTGTCGCTCGCCTGCCCCGTTACAGTAGTAATTAATGAAATCTTATGGTTGCGTACATGCGAGATACGACATTGGGGCGCCGCGCCGTGCCGTATAAATCGTGACCGTGCCATGGCGCACCATATGGTCAATGTTCAAAGGAACCTGGCTCGCTCGTGTAATACCTACAACGGGTGTCCATGGTGATGATCGGAACACGGAGGAAGAGGGGGAACTATCCTGATACCGAATGCACGAATGCCCCTCGGAGAAATTTTTTTTAATTAAAGTAGGGAAAATATTCCCGCACTGAGAGAAAAATGTTCGTAACTATAATTGCATGGTAAAATAATTATAGCTCAAAGTTTTATTTTTCTAATTATTATTATTATTATCATAGTGACAGTAATAATAATTACTCACTTTATCTGACAACATTTTAGGACATCCTCTTGTCTTCTTCTCCTCCTAAAGAGATTTCTCTTTAGGAGGAGGTCTCTTGGAGATCTATGCGCTTATGGATATATATTTATAGTTCTATATAAAGAACAAAGAAATATTATAATCATTTTCGGAGCCACACTGGCAAAAAGAGTCTTGTTGCGCTAATGGGAATTCTGATTAAGAGTCGACAAATCAGAGTTATTCGTTTGAATTCTAGTCGAGATAATCAAAATTGATGTAATTAATTGAATTGAAAAAGAATTTTCTGAGTCATTCATTTTCAACTAGAAATTTTTCCTAGTACAACTAGTACGTATACGTATATATTTTTTTCTATAGAATTATAAATATAATAATTATTACTAATATTAGCAATAATTATGAAAATGGAGCTCCTATCCATAATTATTTTATCACGTAATTACAGTTACAAATACCAAACACTTTTCTCTCTGCGAGCGATAATTGTCGCCCCTCTCCCCCCCCCCTATCCTGCCCCTAGAATTTTGTCGATGTTTTATCATCGCGTTTTATTGAATTCCCGAAGTTTCACTTCAACAATTTGCGCTCTAAATTTTTCGTAAAATCAAATATTGACGAAAAAATCAATGGCTGTAAATAACGTATAATTACTGTAATTTGATAATTACAGTGACATTTTTGCATTGTACTCTTTTTTTTTACAATTTCATTTAACACAAAGCGTCCGCGATATTAAATTTTATTAACGCTCCGTCGCTTCAAATTTGAGAGAAAAATGTTTCATCTCGTTGATGTCTTTTTTTCGTTTAATAATCCACTGACTTGCTTTTTTCCACTATTTGTTCCGGAGAAAACTCAACCGCGACAGTGTACGAGACCTTTTCTCTGTATAAAATACCGAGTCCTTTTTCTCCGAGCCGAGCGGCCGACTTACGGCAAAGTCGTAATGGGGAGGGGGCGCAGGCATAAAAAAAATCTAATTCGATAGACTCTGACGGTGTCCGTAAGTGTAATTCTTGCGAAGGGAAAAAAACCCCGATGCACGAGTTCTCGCCCGAGGCTTCCCGCTACACTCGCTACAGCAACAACTTTCGCGACGTTCGCCGTCGCATCGGTCAGCAGTTATTATCCCTGACGCGGGGAGAGTTCGCCGGCAGGGTAGCCATTATCTCTCGGCTGTTTGAATTTGAAAAATTAGCGAAGCGTCCCGACGGTGCGCGACGTTCTCTCGTAGGGGGCGGCCGAGGAAAAAAGTTGGAATCCCGCCGGCCGACGCGGTATATGCGTCCTTGCGTGTGTCCAAGAGAAAGAGGCAGACAGAGGCGCACACGCGTTACATATTATGCGCACATATATGTGTCTTACATGCGCCGGATCGATATAATTGATGGTACGCTCTCTTTCTCTCTCTCTCTCTCTCTCTCTCTCTCTCTCTCTCTCTCTCTGTAAAACGTTACGTCACCGTTCTCAGGACACCGAAATAGAAGGAAAATCGCGACGGCAACGATCACGGCGGCGACGGCGACGACGATGACGACGACGACGACGACGACGATGGCAATGAGAGGCCCCGATCGATCTCGTACGCAGACAATCAATTTTTACTGGCTCGGCGCATAATTCTCTCCCTTTCTCTCCTTCCCCCTCTGCTATACAACGAAAAGATGACAATCTCGCGCAAGTCGCAACTCGCATCGATTCCTATTGCGGACGATGCGACGTGTAACGATTGTATTTTTCAAATGGTATTACTATTCGCGTATGTCGGTGTGCACCTAACTATAGCCGAGATATCCTCGAGAAGCAGATTTTTAATGGGCAATTCGCTCTCTCTCTCTCTCTCTCTCTCTCTC
>Ga0157364_1007470_pt1 | contig 11313 bp, 9 predicted proteins | sample AttsexASBM2_FD_111476 | JGI IMG/M metagenome (GOLD analysis project Ga0157364, IMG submission 111476) | Fungus gardens microbial communities from leaf cutter ant in Ribeirão Preto, State of São Paulo, Brazil - Atta sexdens ASBM2 | ecosystem: Host-associated > Fungi > Mycelium > Unclassified ...
CATGTGCACACCATGTGTACACCATGAGGAACCCATGTCCCTTGACGTCATCTCCTAACCCTAACTCCATTTCTAGACTCTTCCCGATCCTTCTAGACCCTAAGTCCTTCCAGACCGCTCTAGCCTCTGTCACATGACTTCCAGGTCACGTGCCTATCTCCTAACCCTTTGTCCGTTGTAGACTAATAATTACTACTACTATATCTTTACTCTGTCTTAACCCTAACCCTAAAGTCTGTCCACACACTCGTCTTATAACATACAATGCCCATTGTGCCTGCCTCCGATTCAACTTTTGTGCTTTCATAAAATACTCCAAATTTTTATGATCTGTCCAGATCTCAAACTTGGATTGCGCTCCCTCTAACAGATGCCTCCAACTCTCCAATCCTCTTATAATAGCTAACATCTCTTTATCATTGATTTTATAGTTCCTCTCTGTTTCATTCAAAGACTTGGAAAGGAATGCCACTGGTCTCTATAATCCATCTTCGCACTCCATCAATAACACCCCTCCTGTAGCATAGTCTGATGCATCTACTTCCATCCTCATTTTTTTTATCTAAGTCTGGTACTGCTAGCACCGGCTCTTTTGTGAATTTTTCTTTCAACTCTTTAAACGCTTTCTCCTGTTTCTCCGTCCAATCCCACTTCTTATCCTTCTTCACCATATCATGTAAAGGCCTAGCTATAGATGCAAAGCCTTCAATAAATCGACAATAATAATTTGCCAATCCTAAAAACTTCTATACATCCTTGACACATTTGGGCATCGGCCACTCCAATACTCCTTTCACCTTTTCCTCTTCCATCTTAATTCCCTTTGGTCCTATTACCACTTCCAAGAATCCTACCTCTCTAACCTTCCATCTACACTTCTCCAGTTTTATATACAAATTGTTTTCTTCTAACCTCCTAATTACTTCTGCCACCAACTCATCATGCCCCTTCTCTATCTCTGTTCCTATTATTACATCATCTATAAAAGCCGCTACTTTCCCTGTATTGATAAGAACCCTTAACAACTCATTCATCATTGCTTGAAAGGTTGCTGGTGAGTTTGTCAATCCAAAGAACATTACTGTAGGTTCAAACGACCCTTCTGGTGTTGTAAACGCGGCTTTCCACTCATCCCCCTTCTTGATTCTCACATTATTGTACCCCCACCTCAAATCTATCTTTGTGAACCACTTCTTTGTCCCAATATTTTCTAAGACATCCGAGATCAATGGAAGTGGGTAATTATTCTTAATCGTCCACTCATTCAGATATCTATAATCCTGCACCATCCATTTCTTTCTGTCTTTCTTCCCCACAAAAAATACCGGGGCCGTTTGTGGTGACTTTGACGGATGGATATATCCCTTCCACAACTGTTCTTTCACAAATTCTCTTACCTCCTCCCTCTCTTCTCTCGATAATGGGTATACCTTTCCTTTTCATGGTACAAACCCTTTCTTCACATCTATTGCATGGTCCCACATCTTCCTCATCAGCATCCTTTCTGACTGCTTCTTTCCAAACACCTTTATCCATTTGTGGAACTTCTCCGGCACCAGCTTCTTTGCCTCCACTTCTGACTTCGCTGCTTCTTCCTCCTCATCCCATATTTCCCATTCTTCCACCATTTTCTTTACTTCCATTGTCTTCCCCTTTTTCTGCTTCTTTTCCTTATCCTGTTCTTTTCTCTTCCTCCCAGCTTCTTCTTTTGCCTCTTCTTTCTTTTGCTTCTCCCATCCCAATTTTCCTTGTACTGGCCTCCACTGCTTGCCACACTCCTCCAGACACCTTGTCATCTTTACCTCCCCTATTCTCCAGTCAATTTCAGGATTATAACATGCTAACCACAGCATTCCCAAAATCACCATCCACTTCTGTCCTCTGATGACATCTATCTCTGTCCTTTCCCTCTGCCCCTGGTAATATATATTCACCTCCACTGTATTTTCTATAGGCCCCTCTTTATTCAGCGATCCATCCACATTTCTTACATTCATTGGTCTTTCCAACTTTTTTAACTTAAAGCCCTGTTTCTTTGCAAATTCAGAGCTCATCACTAACCCAGTTGCCCCACTATCTAACAATGCCTCCACCGTTATTCCTTCCTGTGTATCAATTCTCTCCAACCCAATTTTCACCGTTACTTCTCTCAATGTTTTTCCTGCTGCTTTTCTTACTTCTTTCTCCTCTGATTTAGGTGCATCAGCATTTATTTCCTTGGCTAATACACTATATTTATTTTGAGAATCTAGTCGAGGAGTTCTAGATTCTCCACCCCTTTTAAATTGTCCCTTATATCGTGAATGTCCTTGATTCTTCCCCCTCCATATTCCACTCTTCTTCCCTCTATCGGTCTCCCTCTTCCACTGTTTCTGCAGTGGCGGGCCATATGCCTGAAACCCCCACAAGTGTAACAGTTCCTTCCTTTATCCACCTCCATTGCATAGGGGTCCCATCTAGGAGAAACCCTGGTTCCTTGCCCCAACCCTCTCATTACCACCACATTTATTCTTTTTATTCCCTCTATCGGAGCAGGCCCTGTTGTTGCCTGCTGAGGAAGCTGTTGCCTCCTCTGCCATACTAATGGTTGTGGCAATATCTGTCTCTACTCTTGTTTCAGAGCCTCTCCTCCCTGTTCCTTCTTCTCTTGCAATCTTTCTTCTTCCCTCCTACTCTCCCTCCAATTCCTGTCAAGGGCCGTTGCCCTCCTGTACCATTGTTCAATGGAGACTGGTGGGTTTTCTGCCTCCATCAGCTTTCTCCTGATCCCCTCATTCATTCCTCGTTTAAACTCCTCCACCAACGGCCTCCTCTCATATCCACTTCCTCTTGCAGCCCTCTTGAATTCTTGAACAAATTCTTCCATTGTCCTTCCTCCCTGCTCTAATTTTCTCAACTCCACCGCCTTCACTGATTCTTCTTCTCCTCCCCCGAATTCCTTCTTTAAACATGTCAAAAAATCTTCTACCGACTCATATTCTACCTCCCCTGCCTCCAACTCCTCTATCACGTTTTTTTTCCATACGTCCGCTGATCCTCCCTGCACATACGACAAAACCCATTGAACTTGTTCCTCCACTGCTGCTTCTCTCAACTTCATTCTCAAAAATAGTCTACATGCCATGATGAATCCCCCTACTTTCCCTGCTTCTCCATTAAAGATGGCCAGTTTGGCCACCTCCATGTGAGGTCCTGTGTTGGACCCCATTGCCTCTCTCTCTGTGCTTTCTGCTCCTCTAGTCATTGTAAGCAGGGCTTGTATTTGCACCTGCATTGCTGCCAGCTGTTTCTGTTGCTGGTGGATGATTTCGTGTAGATTAATTTGACTCATGTTAGGGTAAGAGGGAGGTGAGTCAATGGGGGAGGGTGATGATGATAGTGGTGGTGGTGAAGGTGGTGAGGATGTGTATAAAGGAAGTGCGGAACCTGTGCTGGTTTCACTTTCTGATTCGTACTTGGATGAAGACAGTGTCTCTGTAAGTGATAGCAGGCCCTCTTCTTGTCCTGCCTACACTGTTACTGACTACTTTCGCCTACTGACTACTGCCTTAAGAAAAGTGTAAACAATTTTGGTCTAAGAAGACCGTTCTACTCTAAGTAGGGTTTTAAGAACACCTACTATTCCTCTGCATAAATAGACCCCCTTGTGGTCTATAGCACAAGGTTGATAAAGGAAAGAAGTAACAAACACATCCATACAAGGCAATACGTCTGAAATACACCAGTGGGCTTTGGTGCAAACAAATGGCTAAGCTTTTCCTGCCTAGCTAGTATACTCCTTATGTCTAGGGTCTAGCAATAGCTTTTTGACTAAAGGACTGTGTTGTCTCTTGGTCGAGAATGAATAGAGAGTAAGTTTTAGGGAAGGCTAGTGTTAAGTGGTCCCAGGAATAGGAATTGAGTTCTAATATTATAACTCAAAACTCTTAGAGTTGGATTAAGAGGTAATCTTGTATTGGGTAACACAAGAGAACTTGATAGAGAACCCTTCTACAAACTAGTCTATCTTTTATACTACTACCAATGGTCTGTGCTCGCTACTGTGTACCCTACCCTAAATGACCATATGTAGAACATAAGGTCAACATATGGTATCCATGTTGTATGACGTTACTTGTTCTAGATCCTTCTACTTTGTTCTCTGTGTCTTGTGACTTAACCCTAACCCTATGTTCTAAAAATAGAAAATTAAGAAAATAAAAAGAAAAGAAAAAAGAAAATGGAAAATGAAATAAAGAGAAACTAAGTTCACTGTTTGTGAACTTGACAAGATAGCTTTTATAGAAAATGAGCTTGTATCAGATTTTATTATGATAATATTACTGCCATAGGGACATATCTTTGGAATAGGTAGACTTGACCTATGTCTATGGCATATAGGTCTCACCTAGGTGCAAACACTGCCTATGGTAGACAGGTATACTACAACCACATTTATTCTCTCTACTTCTTTTATTGGAGCAGGCCCTGTTAGTGTCTACTGCTGGATCTCTTGTCTCCTTGGCCAAACTTGAGGCTATAACATCTATTGCCATTGTGCCTCTACAGCATCTATTGGTGAATTTAACACTGGAGCTTAAGCTCCTACCTCCCTTTTTTCTCTCAACCTTTCTTCTTTTCTCCTGCTCTCTCTCCAATGTATATCTAGATTTGCTGCTTGTTCATACCATTGCTTAATGCTCCTTGGAGGCTATTCTGCCTCTATGAGCTTTCTCTTAATGACTCCATTCATTTCTCACTTAAATTCTTCCACCAACAGTCTTCTCTCATATCTACTTCCTCTTGTTATCCTTCTGAACTTTTGTACAAACTTCTCTATTCTCCTATTGTTGCATCTTCTGATATTTCTACCTCCAAATTCTCTAAAAAATTTTCCTTCCAAATATCTACTGATACTCCCTGCACATATGATAATATTCACTAGATTTGCTCTTTTACTGCTGCCTTCCTCATTCTCATTCTAATATAAAGTCTACATATTATTAAGAAACCTGACATCTTGCTTGTCTTCTCATTAAATGTTTGTGGCTTGGCCACTTTTGATATTTGACCCAGTGTTGGGTCTAGAAATTTCTACTGTTGCTGCTTTTACTCCTACTTCTCCTGCTACTCCTAACAGCACTTGGATTTGTACTTGCATTGTTACAAGCTGTTCCTGGTACTGCCAGATTATCTACTTATACTGATTGAAGTCAAGTTGACTTATGTTGTTGTAAAGAGGTGGAAATTTAATTGATAATGATAGTAGTGGTGTGAGAGGTAAGGATGTGTATAAGGAAAGGGCAGAAATTCTGTGTCTCATCTTAGAAGCTGTATGTCTAATAATATACTTTTGTATGTCATGAATTCCAGCTTTTCATGCACTTATTCTGACTACTGTATCACTCATTAGTCTCAGGATATCTCTTTTTATATTATGAGATATATGACAAGGAAATATTGGCCATAGTAAAAGCTCTGACAAAATGAAGGCAATATTTATTGGATGCCATAAAAAAGTTTGAAGTCTAAACTTGTTACGATCGATGCCTCTAGGAAACAGCATGGACATGGGTAAAGGGTATGATGACATGATCGGCTGCGCCACATGTACTCTCAATCAGCGCCTCATGCAGTAGGTGTTGCTACCTCACCTTATCCTTGTGATTTCCTCATGTTATACTCCTCATGTATGCTTCATGGTTGGACAATGGACTTGTATAAATAGCATAGATACATTCCTGTATCCTTACGCTTTACCACTTGAATCCTATACCCTTAACTTCTCAAATCTTTGCCTAAGTTGCAATCTGAGCTCTAGCTTAAGGTCGTTACAAAACTGATCATAAAAATCTCAAGTTGTCAGGTTGTTATATTTTGTTCCAGCCATCTGTTCCAATTCATGAATAACATCTCTTTTCTCATCTGCACTTCTCAACCTCTTCTTGTTACAAACTCAAGACCTTAGAGTTGATCAAGAGAAAGAACCTTGTATAGGGTTTACACAAGAGGACTCAATAGAGAGCTCTTTTACAAAATAGTCTACCTTATATACTTTTACAGATGGTCTGTGCTAAGTACTGTGCACCCTATCCTAAATGACCATGTGTAAGGCATGAGGTCAACATGTGGTGTTCATGTTGTATGACATTACTTTGTTCCAGAACCTTCTACTTCTTTCTCTTTAGTCCTGTGATTAATATTGTGATTACACCATCAGACATGACCGATGTGACAGCATGACCAATCACTTCTAACCCTAACCCCAGAGTTCTAAAAATAGAAAAGATGGAAAATAAATCCCAAAGAAAATAAAAATAAGAAAGAAAATAAAAAGAAACTAAGTCCACTTTTTGTGATTTTGACACTTCTGGTGTAGATTACATATCTTCATTCAACCTTGGATGTCCTTTTTAAACTCTTTTCAACTCCATGGACTTCCATTTCTGACATCTGAGGATTACTAGTAACTAGGATAACTCACTTAGTAGTTCCATTCCAGATAACATAGTATACCTAGTATATAAACTAGTAGTTTACACTATACTAGCTTTATTCTAAAAATCAACCAAAACTAGTACTATTTTCTGGTGTTAGCAATGATACACCTTACTACCTTCTGGTAGTCCCAACCTTCTAATTTTATCAAGTCTTCTTTTAAAATATATAACTAGTGCAACTCATAGAAAAGTAGTATATAAGCTGAAGCCAAAGATTATTCTGATCCTGTCTTCTACATTCTTAGATAACATATAAACTGACTATTTAGACTTCCAAAAGACATCATTAGATCTTAGATAATAAGATGTAAACTGCATCTTATACAGGTGTAGTTCATTGTTGTAACAACTACTGCTAAGGTGACAATATACACTCAGTAATGAACTTTACAAGTTCTACATGGTCTGTGTTATTGATAAATAACCCTTTTCTAGTGCTTATGTGTTTTCTATGAGTTTTACATGAGAACAACATGCTGTAGTTATATCTACTAATGTTATTAGTTCTTGTTGTGGCAACTACTAACCTAAGATTGTTGGTAGCTCAATGTTAGGGTGACTGAACAAAGTCTGTGAAAATGTATAAGATTTTATATCTTTAGAAGAACTTAAGCATATATTGTGGAATCTACTTATTAAATACAACCTACCTTTAAAAGAACCTAAGAGAACAGGATAAGGTTTTCTAAAGATGGCTAATGTTCTAAATAGTCTACTTGTCGGAGTTAAAAATGGTAGACTTGATTTTTTCTTTTTTCTTTCTCATTTTCATTTATTTTTTTTAATTTTAGACTTAGGATTAAGAAATAGTGTAATGTCATGAATTGTTACACAATAGGACACTGTGTCATATATATGTCACATATCACATGATTATGATCATGTGTTATACAGAAGGGTGTAGAAAATTTCAGAACAATATTATATAGCATGTTTACTATATATTGATCTTATAAATAACATGTTCTTTAGAGTAGACTAGTAAGAGAACTCAGTGGAGTAGTTCTAAGTACAAAGTATCTATCTTATATATACTAAGCTAATAGTTTATACTACACTAAACATATTAATCCTAATATAAGAATTTTTTGTTAACTTAATATCTATTGCAATTTAGTAGAACAATGCTGAGCTAACATCAGAATGATGGCATACAAATAGTTAGAAACCTATATTAAAGTATTTAGAACAATTAAAAAAGACAAAGTATATTTGGTAGTAATAGAAAGACTGTTATTTAATCTACTCTAAAGTTATAACCAAGTTCATCTAGTAGTTTCTATAATGTTCCACCAAGTTATATGACAGTGTGTGACTGTAACATGTGTAACACCTATGTGATATATATCATACTTCTTAACTAAGTCTAAAGAAGGAAATAAGAAAACTAAACTATAAAAGAAGTAAGAAATTATAAAAGACTAGAAAATGGAAAATAGCTAAGTTCACTTAAAAGATTTCTGACAGAAATAATGAACAATAATCTAAAAAGCCTTCCAAAGAGTAGAGTATAAGTACAGAATTTGAGGTTGATAGTAATAAGAGTTCTGTGGTGAAGTTTGGTAGTGCTGTGATATTAAGAAGTTTTTTGCTAAGTTTGTAAAGATTAGGATTGAATAAGCTTACTGGTTTTATCACAAAATGAACTACTCACTTATTTGTGATATTTAAATTCTAGGTACACTCTCAGAGGTTTAGGAGTGATTTAGAAGTTCAATAATAATAATAATAATAATTAAGATTAATACAGATAATAAAGGATAAAAATTGATGAAAATTGATGATAATTGATATTGTTAAGTCTAAGGTCTAATCCTCAAACATAGAAGTATATATACAAAAGAGTAATGGTCTGTGCATAAGCTATTTCCATCACATGATCAAAACTCATATCTGATAGGAGCTGTCATCTGTTATAGCAGCTATCAGGCTAATTTTAGAAGATAACCAATTATATCACTACATTGATATGCTTGTATCTCTCTAAATACTTATTGCTATGTAATATACTATATATTATTAGAAACATTTTGATAAGCACTTTCCAATGCAAGTTCAATTGTGTGAATCTATCTAGTTATTCATAAGATATTAGCAAACAAAGATTTTACAGTTACTGATGACCTGATATCTCAGTTGTTTGTTGTTGTTTTTGTATATCCTATATATATATATGGATAGCCTTCATTTGAGGCTTTCTAGTACAACTTAGTTTGTGAAAATTGATCAACTAGTTGTGGAGATACAAGGTAAATGAAGTTTGTGGCACATATATATAAGTTATATAACCAGTGACATCACATCACATAATATAACTGTATCATATATAGTAGTTATATATCTCTTTGTTATAACTTAAGTCTTAAGTAAAAACAAAAGAACTCAATAGATTTTTAAGTACAAGATAGTTTATCTTATATACTATAAATTGTAGTCTGTGTATATACTACAACTAACCTATCCTAAAGTATATGTGCTTTTTATAAGACTAATATATTATTGCTATACTATATATTATTACTTATTCCAGAACTTTTTACATTCTTCTTTTTATTATATGATTATGTGATATATGACTGTGACTTGCATAACTTCATATTACATTCTTTATCTAAATCCAAAGTAAATAAAAGTAAAAATGAAAACTCAAATATAGTAAAAGAAAGAATAAAAAATAAAAATAAAAATAAAATAAAAAGAAAAAGAAAACCAAGAATAAGAAAATAAAATTAAAATAAAATAAAAGCCCAAATATACCATAATATTTCTAGTATTTTTCACACTCTTCCATAACAAGTAATTATAATACCAAGAAAAATAGTAAATATAATATAAAAGCTTAGAGTATACTATAATCTTTATGCCTAGATAAAAGTCTACAAGAAAGATATATTAAGTTTGGAAACTTATCTGTAAAATATAAAGTATAAACTTGTAAATAACCTTAGCTTCAGCTTATATGTTATATACTTGTTATTGGTTGCAATCTTAGAAGATAAGAATAGAGTTGTGAAGTAAGAAGTTCTAATAGAGATAACAAATATGTTACTATTAATATTAGAGTTTGGTAATAATAATAGATTATTAAACTGAAGATTATAGTATTTATTAGTATTAAATACTAAATTATTATTTAAAACAATTGGATACTTGAATAGAGATAGTTTAAGACTGAGAGAATAAGATGGTATAGTGGTAATAGCTCTTCTACTATATATATTATGCCTACTTCTATTCTACTGTAAGGTTATAGGTTCAATCTTATAGTAATTCTTTATGTAGGCACTGTTAGACATGGTTTACACCTTGTTATTCAAAATATGCGAGGGCATCTTAGAAGTCCAAAACTAGTAATTATATATTATCTGAGAACATAAAAGATGGGTCAAAATAACCTTTAGCTTCAGCTTATATAATATATCTTTATGATATATTGTCATTAATACTAAAAGAGAGATACTAATTTCAGTTGATTTTCAGAATAACTATTACAATAAACTACTAGATTATATACTAGTTAGTATACCTAGGATAGCTATCTGAAATATAACTATTAAGTAAGTTATTCCGATTGCTAGTAATCTTTAGATATCAAGAGATGGAGTTCCATAGAGTTATCTTAGACTAGCAAGAACATCCAAGGTAGAATGAACAGATTTGATCTATACTAGAGAAGGTTGGAGAGCATGGATGAGAGATAAGTGATTATTCATAGTGTTATGATCTTAATTCTTAGGGTTGAATATAAGAACAACTCTTGTATTAGAGAAACACAAGAGAACTTGATAGAGAGCTCTTTACAAACTAGTCTACCTTATATACTCCTACTGATGGTCTGTACTAGCTACTGTGCACCCTACTCTAAATAACCATGTGTAGAGCATGAGGCCAACATGTGGTGTTCATGTTGTATGATATTATTTTGTTCTAGAACCTTCTCCTTAGTCCTGTGATTAATGTTGTGACCACACCATCAGATGTGACTGATGTGACTGATCACTTCTAACCCTAACCCCAGAGTTCTAAAAATAGAAAAGATGGAAAATAAATGGAAAAGAAAAATGAAAGAAAATAAAAAGAAACAAAGTTCACTTTCTGCAATCTTGACACATAGGTTGAGATAGATGAGGTCAGAACACAGTATATAACAGGCATAGACTGCCACTATGCCCCATGTAATAAATTGTTGATTTAAAAAAATAGTTTAAGACTACTAGAAACTTCTTTACTTCCAGTAAAGTCAGTATCTCTATTTTTAGCTTCATAAGGTAACCAGATGTCTAATTAGGTTGATTTATGATAGAGTAAAGTTGAAGTTCAGAGTTGAAGTTAACAACTTTGCTATGAAAGATGAAGTACTTATGAAGTTTGATAGTGAGTGATATATTATAGGAAATATTAACACTATTAGGAGCAATTCACACTTACTAAGAATATCTGTAAGTAGCATAGAAGACAGAACAGATGATGTAACTTAGCAGAATATGGAGGCAGAAATAGCTTAAAAGTGATGTTATGTAAATAAAACAACCTTAGTTTCAAGAAAAAGACATTATGTCTAGCTTAACTGTCACAAACTTTATTCAGCTTGTATCTCCACAACCAGTAGACCGATTTTCACAAACTAAGTTGCGCTGGAAAGCCCCAAATGAGGGCTATCCACACATATATGGGATGTACAAAAGTAACAACAAATGACTGAGATATCAGAACATCAGTAGCTGTAAAAGCTTCGTCCGCTAATATCTCAGGAACGGCTGAACGGATTCGCACGATTAAACTTGCGTTGGAAAGTGCTCATCAATCCGTTTCCAATGATATATGATACATCTCA
>Ga0157364_1007471_pt1 | contig 11312 bp, 9 predicted proteins | sample AttsexASBM2_FD_111476 | JGI IMG/M metagenome (GOLD analysis project Ga0157364, IMG submission 111476) | Fungus gardens microbial communities from leaf cutter ant in Ribeirão Preto, State of São Paulo, Brazil - Atta sexdens ASBM2 | ecosystem: Host-associated > Fungi > Mycelium > Unclassified ...
AAAAAAAAAAAAAAACAATAGTAGGCTATGGTAACTACACAACATAGTTGCTTAAATAAAGAGGAAAAAAAGAAAAGGAAAAATATAAGAGATATAATACTATACTAGATAGAATATCAAGTCTAGTAAATAACCAATACTATATAATGCCTTTTTGAAAGCAAAATACTTCTGGATTGAACTCAAGAAAAAAGAGAACATCTTTGAGAAACTTCCATTTAAGATTCTATAACTTTATATACCATACATACCTATATAGAATGTATATTCTTGTTTCAATAAGAGAGTTACTACAAGAATATGTGAAAGACTTGTCAGAAAAGAACCTTAGCCTATATTTGCCAATAGGAGTATGATTTGTAATCAGTCTAGTAATATGTACATACAACAAGTTAGAGAAACCAAAGTATTTCAATCTTTAGAATAAGTAAGACAAATAGGTTGATTATTGTCATTATTTAGATCAAGAAGATGTTTTCTCTTGTAATCAAATATTTGGAAATACATCTATCACTTCTTGACAATAGAATCACATTCTTTTTTTTTACTAAACTTCCATAATGTTTTGCTAAATAAAATAGGGTTCATTTTGTGATATTTTGATTCCTTATTAACCAGTAAATGAGAAGGCCATTTGTCATTACTAAAACAATCCCAGAATGAAATTAAGTTATTATCATTCTTGTTAAAAAACTTTCCAAGATTACTAGATATGGTAATAGTGTATATTTGGTAAGGATGAATAGATGTATTGAAGATATAATTAGCTGCATGAATAGTATCTATAATGATAACAATACTTGTAACACCATATATTTGAGATGCTTGACTAATACCACATCTAATAGCAAAAATTTCAGCTTCAGTTGATAATACATTCATTGCATAATGAATAGTTTTGGTAATAATTTCATGTTCTCTTTATATGTATGAGACTGAAGTAGCAATATTGTTTTTGATACTTGCATCAGATATAATGAGTATGGTGTCTTGATTAATGGAGAAATCTTTGTAGATGTTCTCAAGTTTATTTTGATAAGCAATTTTTGCATCAGTATCTTTTTGGTTAACTAAATGAAAGGAAAAATGATTAGGGAAAGTATCTACAAGACAAAAACTAGCAAATAATACTCTATTTAGGCTGTCAAAAGCTGCAAAGATTTTATTTAAATGATTTTTTGTGTCTACTATAGGACTTTTGATCTTCAAATATTGTTTGAAGATAAGATGACAAGTAGCTATGTGATAAGGAGTAGCTTTCTTAGAATAATGTTCATCTAAAAGGAAGTTTATTGTATATTGTTTAGAAAGAGACACCACTCAAAGATGATGTTGTTCAATGATTTTGTTGAGGTAGAAGTGAATAGGAATAAGACTAGCTGTAATCTCAACATTCTATGATGATGATGTGTGAAATGCTTCTGTAATCCATAGAACTGCTCTTCTCTGTATTTTCTTCAATTCTTTAAGAGGCTGATATAGTGATACTTCTGTGAAATACCAAAGCTAGAATCTATATAAAGCAATAGAAAAAATATATGTTCTATATAGTAGTTATTTATATATTGGAGATAATTCTCTTGTTAAGTTGCCTAACATCTTCATATCTTTGATTGTAAATAATGCTTTATTGGCATAGTAATGAATGTGTTAATGAAAAAAAAGTCTTTTGTCAAAGAAAAATCCTAAATATCACCATATATCTTTTGGTTTGAGTAAGAAACCTTCTAAAGGACTTAAATCTAGTAAAGATAGATAGACATTTTTTATTGATCTTGAGAAATAAAAGATATCTGATTTGTTATGTTTGATAACCAAACTGAATTGGTTGAAGAGGGAAGAAATAATACTATAACTATAAAAGAATGTTGCATTAGATTTTTTGTAACTCTTCTCCTAAGAAACAAAAAGTTCATCATCAACAAATGAAAGAATTGAGACTGGAATAAGGATTAAGAGATTTTTAGTTCTTTTTTTGAATATATAAAAAATAGGAGCAATATAAAGAGCTAAAAAAATGGAAATTCCTATCTTATATCTACATTAGCTTTGAAGAAAGAAGATACAAAATAGTTCTATATATATTGAGTCTGTCTGTTAATTAAATAACTAAAGAAAAATCAGAAATTTTTTTATCAAAACCTGCCTTGTTCAGAATTATTGAAAAAAGTTGATGATTTAAGAAAGAAAAGAATTGTGCAATATCAAATATAAGAGTGCTTATGTGAAGGCCTTTTATTTATTCTGCTCATATGAAATAAGTTAAGTAAATATCAGTAATCATTGCTTGATGCCTCCTATTTAGTTTGAATAGATAAAGTTACTAGTAATAGAATGAATTTGAAGTCTACTGCTGATTGCTTTCTTAATTAGCTTTCCTAACATATTAAGGAGAATAATGAGACAAAATGTCTTGGAGATATTATATAATAGTTTATTAGGTTTTGGAATAATAATTAATGATGACTTCTCAAAATAAAAAGACTAATAGCTAAGATTGATACATAAGTTTGCTATATTAACAATGTTAGCAATGCACTTAGTGCCACCTACTATAAATTTAGCTTTCAAGAATAGAGACCATTCTGTTTGTTGAAATACAGAAATTTCATCTAGAAGTTGAAAATTAATTGGTTTATCTTAAGCTGAATTATAGGATTAATAAAGTATTTGCCACAAATTATCCAACTTATTATATGGAAGTCTACTTAATGTCTTCTATAGCTAGTAATCTTTGTTTCTTGATCTAGTTTATAAGATTTCATAGCTTCTTGTTGGTTGATATAATTTCTTAAATTCTATTGCTAAAAAAGATTCTTTTAGTTGTTTTTACTAACTTATTGTATCTAATCTAGTCTGTTCTTCTAAATATTTGATAGATGGCTAGATCTTTGTTGTACTTTTCATTTGACTATGCTTTAGAATATTTAGTAATGTTGACATTCTGAAAATACTTGGACTAAAGCTCTTCTGCAATAGAAGTGAATTCCTGAGTTATATATTCAAGTATTTTATAGTTAACAATATTTGTTATATTAATAAAACTTATCTTATTTCTGAGTTCATTTATGAATTCTTTTTCTTCCTTACTATTCTTGACAATAGTTTGTTTTCTGTATTGAATGACTTCTTTCTCAATGATAATACATACTAATAAAAAAGCATAATCAGAAAGACTTTGAAGATCAGGTGAGATTTAATGATTGTTGAATTTCTCTATATCTGCTCAGAGAAACATTAGATCTAAGACCAAATTTGAATCTAGAGGATTATCTGCATATCAAGTAAGTACTTGATTAATAGGCAATGATAATTCTATGTTAAAACTATCAGCTACTTCCTAAAGTTTATTCATATATGTTGAATAATGAGAATATAATAGACCTCAGTCATTATCTCTAATATTAGATTTTCTTGTCATAGTTAAGACATTATTCAAATTTACTTCAGTATCCTTTGTATACTTTAAGATAGTTTGCTAATCATCTGAATAAACATTAATAATGAAACATATGATGCTACAATTAAAAAAAGAAACAAGATTGATATCTCAATAATTGAGAATGTTTTTTCTAAGTAAAAAATATAACTTAATCAACTTGATGTTGATGTAGGTGATAACTCTAGAATAATTACTATCAGCAAATAATGATCTCATGAACATAATCCACAAAGAATAATAGAGAGCTCCTATAATATCTTTTCCTTCTTCAGATATAAAGCTTGGAATACTATAGATAATTGACTAAGGGGGTTCTTGAATAAATAAAATGTCAAAATATTTATTGTTTTCTAAGAAAGTATCAGTGAGAAGTTTATTCTTTTGAATATTCTGTGAAAAATATTTTAGAAATTTTAAATTCATTGTTTTACTCTGCCTATAGATAAGCAAATTAAGTTAGTTCTAATTTCTCAGAGCTTCTGAGACTTTTTAGTGTGCTATGAGTTGATATTATTCAACTCTTTCATATACTTCTCTACTATGTTCAGATCAGAAGGAGCTACTACTTTATTGGTTGTGATAATAACTCCTTTGTTGTCAGAACAGATATAGTCAGCAGAAACATCAGATTTCACATCTTTTAGAAGCCTGTTGATGTTTGAAATATATTCATTGGTCTATGAAACAACTTCTTCAGAGTTGTTAGTATTCATATGTATAATTATCTGCTTTCTAGAGGGACTTTTGGTAGTCATATTAAATTTGGGCTTACCCTTTAGTTCTATATTATTAGTAATATTGTGAATTTCAATAATCTTTTCAGAGAATAGTTTGGGAAAAGTGTTCTTAATTTTGATGATTTCTTTAATATTTCCTTTAGAAGTCTGTATATATGATTGGTTATTTGAATTAGAAATTAAATTCAGTGATTGATTTTTCTTGAAATATTTGGATTTGGCTAAAACACTATTTCTATGCTTGGAATGAATATGTTATGATTACCACAATTTATATCTCATATTCAACAGGTGTTTCTCTTATATTGGACATGTGTTGGTGTTTGTTTCATTTTGTCATATATCAAGTCCACCCATTCTAAAAACATATTCCCATGGTGATAATGCAATAATTTGGATATCCAGTCTTCTGTGATGAAGATACTTCTATATAATTCAGCCTTCCATAGTAGGATTCCCATATCTAGCCTATTTCAGTGTTTCATTACTGAAACCTCTGCTTAGGGCAATGTACTGAAACCCCTAGCATCTCCTATAAATCTGACTTGTATATAAGACTAGTAATTATATTATAATTCACTAGTCTGATAATTGACAAAGATAAACTTCTATTGAACTCAATCTCTAGTATTTAATAGTAACACACTAACATTAGTACTCACCCTCACTTTTGACTTTGTCCAATTCTCTGAAATTGTAACCATGCAACAGGCAGACAGCATAGTATATAAGCTGAAGCCAAGGTCATTCTGACAAGTCCGTATTATTGAGCTCCTGGTACAGAGCTTTACATACTCTACATATCTCTGAGCCAATCCTATAGACTTTTGCTCTCTAATATGAACCATGTCTAATACATTTCTTCATTATGTTTTTCTCATTCCTCTCTTATTACTTTCTTAAGAATACTTCCTATTCCTCATGGTCTTTAAGATATATAGTTGTATATACAGTCCTGTATCTTTATGCTTTATCAATTAATTATCTCCTTTACTCTTACTTAAGTCTTTAGTTAAGTTGTGATCTAAGCCAAGTTTAGAATTATAACATTTGGTAAAGCATTTTTAGGCTTACCTTGCAAAAAGAAGGGTGTATAGTAGTTAGACTACTGGAGTGTCATAATAGTTAGGTCATTGAAGAATTATCAAAACAATTTCGTGGTAAAACCATGAACAAACAGTTAAACTGTTAGAAGAATAACAACACAGACATGTTTGTGGCAAGAGAGACCACAAACAGGACAGACTAGACTAGATACTGATTATTATAGTAAATACTACAAACAGACAAAACAGACAGATACAGCCAAGGGACAACAGGCATTGGAATACTAGAAGAGATATTAGGATTATTGAAGATTACTAAAGAATATACCTTGGATGGAAACAAAACTACAGAGCCAGTGTTATTAGAAGAGATGTCAACAGTATCTACACTAGCAGTACACAACAAAACAGCATAGGTAGTTATACTGAAGAGCATGGTCCTAGACCTAAGATTGTTAGAAATAGACCAGCCACTGAACCAGTTATACTAAAAGTGCACAATGTCAAGCTTAGCTTTGACATCTGGCTGATACTATATATGTACTTCATACTGTACTTCTAATAAGGATTGTTTGATGATAACTGGACAAATTTTGAAAACTAGTGGAGAGGGATCCAATTATTTCTCAAAAGCAACAAAGTTATAGCAACAGATGACAAAGTTACTGTAGTATTAGCCTGACTTAGAGAAAGTGTCATAGAAATTTATGTATAGAAGAAGATTGACCAAATGGAAGAAGAAGAAGATATTCAGAATTGGGATGATTTCATTAAAGAAGTCAAGACAGCATTCAGTGACAAGAGCAAGGCAGCAGATGTCAAATAGAAGATTAAAACTTTCAAGTAAGAAAAGAAGCACATTGTAGACTTTATAATAAAATTTGAAGTATTGGCCATAAAGGCTGAAACTAATAATATACATACAATATTCTTACTAAAGAAGAATGTTAGAAGTGACATAATTAAGACAATATTAGGATACCTACCCATAGTAGCACTAGAATCACTCAAGAAGTAGAAAGTGGCAATTATCTCAGTCAGACAAGAATATGAATCCACAGAAGTCAAACAAGACTATAGGATAGAATTAGAAATTATCTATGGAGGAAGAGAAGTATCCATGGATATTGGAAAGTCCAAAGATAACTATATCAAGAACAGGAAGCTTAAATGCTTTAACTGCAACATCTATAGACATATAGTAAAGGATTGCTAGAAGCCAAAGAAAGAGAAGAAAACTAGAAAATGCTACAAATACAACAAAGTGGAATATCTCACAAAGAACTACAGATCAGAGCAGAAAATGAGGAATTAAAGCATATAAAAGAATCAGATAAAGAAGACAGTAACAAAGAGGAGGGTTTTGTCAGAGGTTTAGAGTAGGCATGGTATATCAAACCTCTGTACATAGTAAATTCCTAAATCAATATGTTATTCCACAATAGAGAGATAACAAAGAGAAGAAACTTAATGTGTGCATAAATATGAAGACATCAAATGAAAAGAAACTATAGCTCAAAGTACTAGTTGATTCAGAATGTACTTATATTAGAATTGATAAACAACTAGTGAAGGGAGAACAGATTAAAATGAAACCAATGGATAGGTTATTCAAGATTTTCAATGTAAATAGAAATAAGAATAGAGAAGTGACAAGATTTATACCACTGGAATTAGAAATCAATGAATATATAGAAAAGATCAATGTAGTGGTTATAGACCTAAACAGTACAGATATGTTCTTAGAATACAACTAGTTGGTCAAGTACAATTCAGAATTCAATTAGTATAAAGGAACAATACAAAGGAACAATACAGTTTACAAGATGTCTGAGAAAATGTAGAACAAAGTACCAGAATAATTCATTCACATCAAGGACCAGAAGACTACAACCAATGGAAGACATGGATAAAGAACATCAGGAAATTGGCAAGGAACTAAATTCAAAAAACCCAGAGGATTTACCAGAATATATTCAACCATTTATATATCTGTTTAATAAGAAGAAATTTGAGAAATTGCTAGAATGGAGGAAATGGGATTATAAAATTAATCTACTGGAAGATACACCAAAGAAGTTGAATGCCAAAGCCTATGCAATGACAGTCAAAGAAGATGAAGTGTTCAACAAATAGTTGAAAGAACATCTTAAAACAGGACTTATAGTAGAATTAAGCTCAAGATATACAGTGCTATATTTCTACATTCCAAAGAAAAACAGATCTCTACAATTAGTACAGGATTATAGAAAGTTGAACCAGCACACATTAAAAGACAAGACACCATTACCATTAATTGGAGAAGTAATCAACAAACTTAAGGATGTAAAGTACTTCAACAAGTTAGATCTTATTTGGGGATACAATGATGTACAAATTAAAGAAGGTGGTGAATATAAAGCAGTATTTTTAATGAACAAGAAACTATTCAAGCCAAAAGTAATATACTTTGGACTATACAATTCACCAGAAACATTTTAAAGGATGACAAACAGCATATTCAGAGAGCTTTTACATGAAGGAATACTGGTAAACTACATAAATAACTTCATTATACCTACTAAGACTAAGAAGGAACTTGAAAAATAGAACAGTACAATTCCTGAAAGTAGCAGAGAAATACAATCTCTATTTCAAATAGTCAAAATATGATTTCAATATTAAAGAAATATCCATTTTAAGAGTGGTAGTTTGTTATGAATCAATACTCAAAGGGTTAAGCAAAGAAGCAACTCTTGTATTGAGTAACACAAGAGAACTCGATAGAGTTCCTAATACAAAGTAGTCTACCTTATATACTATTCCTTATGGTCTGTGCTAGCTACTGTGCATCCTACCCTAAATGACCATAAGTATAACATGAGGTCAGCATGTGTTGTCCATGCTGTATGATGTTACTTTGTTCTAGAATCTTCTACTTCCTTCTCCCACATCTCGTGATCAGTCTTGTGACTACGCCATCAACTTGTGACTGATGTGACAGCATGACTGATAAACCCTAACCCAAGTTGTTCTAAAAATAGAAAAATAAAATAAAAATAAAATAGAGTGAAAAGAGAAAATAAAAACAAAGTCCACCATCGATGATCTTGACATAGTTGAATGAGAAGAAGTATAGATGGAACACAATAAAATCCAAGCAGTCAAGAAATGAAAGACTTCTACCAAGATAACAAGGGTAAAAAGCTTCTTAGGATTTGCAAATTTCTATAGATGATTTATCAAGAATTTTAGTCATATAGTAAAACCTCTTAATGAACTCAAGAGTAAGAAAGACTGGAAATGGGAAGAAGAATACCAGAAGGCATTTGAGAAATTAAAGGAAAAGATTACAAGTCAACTGGTATTTACTTTACTTAGAAGGCATTTGAGAAATTAAAGGAAAAGATTATAAGTCAACTGGTATTTACTTTACTTAGAAGGAAAAAAAAATTCAGAGTGGAGACAAATGGATCACATGCTATTGGAGGAGTTCTATCTTAGGAATAGGAAGGAAAATAGAAACTAATTGAGTTTTTATTAAGAACAATACAGGCAGCTGAAAGAAATTATGAAATATATGATAAAGAACTACTGGCCATAATGGAAGCTCTAACAAAATGGAGATAATACTTATTAGATGCTACTGAAAAGTTCAAAGTCTGGACAGATCATGAAAATTTCAAGTACTTCAGGAAACCATATAAATTCAATAGATAACAAGCAAAATAGTATCTCAAGCTGCAAAACTACAATTTCATTCTACAACATATTCTAGGGAAAATGCTCAAAGATGAACTATAGAAAAGAAGACTTGACACAGAAGCAGAGATAACAATTTTGAGAGAGAACCAACTAGCAGAAAAAACTACATTATTGGAAGAAATTCAAAAAAACAATATAAGGGAACAAGAAATTTAGAAGGAATTAAAAAAGGAGGACAATCAAGCATAGGAGAACAATGGAGTGGTATATATATATATAAAATCTATGTTCCAAACAACTGGAAAATTTAAGAGAAATTCCTATAGGAGAATCATGAACCAGCAAATGTAGGATATTCAGAATATGTTTAGAAATACTAGAAATACTAGTAGAACAAAGTGCAATATATAAAGAAAGCAAGAGAACTTCATTCACTGGAGATACTGAAAATATCATAGCAGGAAATCAGCATAGACATTATCATACCATTACCAAAATCAAATGACAAGAATACAATAGTGGTTATTGTAGATCGATTTACAAAAATGATTAGACTTAGAACAACAACAACAGTAGTATTATTAGAGAAAATAGCCAAGATCTATAAAGACAAAATATGGAAAATCCACAGAATTCTGAAGAAGATTCTTAGTGATAAAAAACCCCAATTTGCCTCATGATTTATAAAAGACTTAAGCAAGATACTGGAAATGAAACAAATATTATCTACAATATACTATCCTCAAACTGATAGTCAAATAGAGAGAATTAATTAGGAATTTGAAGTATTCTTGCAACACTATATCAATTATTAGCAAGACAATTAGATAAAATGGTTATCAGTAGTGGAGTTCCAGTATAATAACAAGAAACACTCAGCTACAGAGTATACACCATTTGAGCTTAACTTTGAAAAGTACCTATAAAAGGGAGATCTAACAATAAAGATGAAATTACCAAAGCTGGAGACTTTTCTCAAAGAACTACAAAGAAGTTGGGAAGTAGCAAAGACATTAATGAAAAAAGCAAAAGAAGCTATGAAGAAACAGTTTGACAAGAATGAATGAAACTCTCAAGGACTGAAGTAAGGAGACAATATGTGGTTGGAAGCCAAGAATATCCAATCAAAATGACCTTTAAAGAAGCTGGACCAGAAAAGATATGAACCTTTTGAAATCACAAAGGATATTGGTTAAGAAGTATTTCACCTAAAGTTACCAAAAGAATGGGTGATATACAATATGTTCAATGAAGACTTGCTAAAACAATGTAGAGAACCCCAACTCAAAGAATAGAATATAAAAATGACACTACCACCAAATATTATCAATGAAGAAGAAGAATATGAAGTAAAAGAAGTATGGAATTACAGAAAACAAGAATGTAACACACAATTCTTAGTTCACTGGAAAGATTATAGAAACAATCATGACTAATGGATAGCAGAAATGGAGTTACCACATGCTAAAGAGGTGATTTAAGACTATTGGACAAAGTCTTTAAAACAAAATTTATAAAAGAAAGAGGTAAAACTCCAAATTGACATCTCAAAACAATATAAGCAACCAAGAAACCTAGAAATATCCATATCTTATCAATTTGCAACTACTCCTACCTCTCCCAACCTCTATATTGCTTGTACAGTCAACAACATAGATCTCATCATGATCCTAAACAAAGAAAAGAAGGATTGGACAAAGAAATACCACAAAATAATCTGAGGATTGTAAACTATAGCAGATCTTCAATTATACATTTAGAACCTCATCAAACTAGCAGATGCAACAAATAATCAGCTAGAAGATATTGAAACTGTCTTATTACAAACTGGAGAAACTCATAGGATGCAAATTGGTAGAGATATTTATAGCATATCTGAAGAACTTAGGAGTATCATTTATGAAGACATAAAGTAATGAGCTCATTATATCTAGGTTCTATTAGCTAATGAATTGGATCAATGTACCACAACCAATAACCATTGACAAAGGAAAACAAAAAGAAAGCATTGTTTAAGATAAAGTATTGTTATACAAATCTTATGACATATCCACATTCAGCTCAAGTGAAAATTCACTACTAGATATCTAAATAATACAAGATGAAATCAATAATCTAGAAAAGACATTGAAAATACTACAATCATCTGTTAAAATCACTTCTTCCAGTTATTATAAAACTATCCAAGTCAATAGAGAAAAGAATAAGATGTATTGGAACAATATCACATATCAATTTCTACAACAGAAACATAATGAAGCAGACACCAGTCATTAAGGAATACCTATCAAAATTTGTACAGGAGGACTACTGCACAAACATTCTTTATAGCTGACTCTATACAAGGATAGCTTATCATAGAACCTACCAAGAAAATGGTAGCAATATATACAGTTGGAGATT
>Ga0157364_1007473_pt1 | contig 11311 bp, 6 predicted proteins | sample AttsexASBM2_FD_111476 | JGI IMG/M metagenome (GOLD analysis project Ga0157364, IMG submission 111476) | Fungus gardens microbial communities from leaf cutter ant in Ribeirão Preto, State of São Paulo, Brazil - Atta sexdens ASBM2 | ecosystem: Host-associated > Fungi > Mycelium > Unclassified ...
CTTTTTTTCTCTCTCTTGCTGTCAATTACGCGTCACGCCGCTGCCGCTGCCACGGAGAGAGAGAGAGAGAGAGAGAGAGAGAGAGAGAGAGAGAGAGAGTATGAAAGAGAGGATCTCGTATCCCGTCGTCTCCTTCGTTGCGATTTTTTTCTCTTCGCTCTTATTGTTCTGTCTCGATTATGCTCGAGAAAGCCACTCGATTAATGTCACACCGGCATGCGATTATGACACGGAGCGCGGAACTTCATTATCGTGTCGGTGGCCTCTACATCGCGGATTGAGCTTCGAGTGTTTCGTTATGCCATGCCTGGGCAATAATAGATCGCTTTCAGGAAATCATCCATTAGAATCTTGTGATCCTAGATTGACGCGTAGAGCTCGTGCTTCCATACATAAACAAAAGAAAGATGGACTGGTAATGTACTTCTTTGCAATTTTTACGACATATGACGTATTTTATGACATATTATGTTAATTTATTTTATTAAAGCCAGCCATACATGTTCAAGTAAGTATCTGTGCAAATCTAGCAGAATGTGTATACTATAGTTACGATAATTGTATACTATAGTTTTGACATTTATACGTTCTGATAGACAAGCGTGTTTAGTGTGTGCAGCTCCTTAGTTGGTCACATATGTGATTCAAGTAAACTTATCAAATATACATATACAAGCACGCTTGTGAATTCTCGCTTGTGATTCTCTAAATCTCGTGGAGTGAAATCTCACTCGAAGAGACTGAAAATTTGCTTGTCTTGAAAAAAGAGTGAAAATAAATACGGCCACTTATTCAAAAATGGCAGATTGTCATTCTTTTTAAAGTGAGATTTATTCTTTTGGAATGATCGAGATTCACTCTCGAAATGAGAGAGAATCAATCCCTTTTTTGGAGTGAGGTTCCACCTGTCTGGTATTCAGTGTTGTATCGTAGAAATTTCTTCCTCAATGACGCACCAAGGGACTCCATTTATGCCGATTGTCATATGCAAAAATTGAATTTGCCAAATTATCAAAATGTTTCTACACTTTACGAAATTTAGCCAAATCTTCCCTACATGATGTTTGCTGTTAAATGTCCCTAATAGGAAGAATTCTCTATGACTGCTGGTATTACACTCCAAAAAAGATCAGAGATTGACCATCAAAGATTCACTTTAGCCTGCATTAGATTAAAGATTGAGATTGAAATTAAATTTAACCAATCAAAAGAAAGATAATCACTATTAAGTTTTAGTGAACTTTATTTTGATTGGCTAAATTCCAATCTCAAGCTTAATCTTCAGTTTGATACGAATAAAGTGCCCACTTATGGTTAATCTCTGATTAGAGGGTTTTTAGTTTGAATTGAGCCTTAAACACACATTCCAATTTACTTTTGCAAGTCAGTTTGGCGCAAATATATATATCGAATAAGTTTTCATATTTGCTCCAATCGCTTGCACAAATCAAAATAACTGCGCAATTTTTTCATCTACACGCTCCAATAAATTTGTACAAGCGTATACCTACTTGACAAGTATACTTGGACGTGTGTGGCTAGTTTAATATTTATTGATATATATGATCTTATTATTAAAAACATAGGAGAAGCGATTTTTTTAAAGTATCTGAAAATTTGATAAGATATAAATATAGATATTCGAAAATAATTTGTTGGACTATCAATTATGTGTATTCCACATAATTATGTGTATTCCACATAATACTATAATTATGTGGAAATCTTAAACATGATAAGTAATGCTGCAAAAGGTTTTAACATTCTAACAACCAGTTTGAGCGTCCTACATAATTATTTTGACAATCTAACAAAATTATTTTCAAACCTGTATGTAACTAAATATTTACATATACATCGTTCAAAATCGTTCTTTTTATGAACTTATAGTTTCACTGTTTCACTGTATCACCATAATCAAAATATCACTCTTTTACTTTAATAGTGACACAACTAAAAAAATTAAATTTTCCAGAAAAGGGGAAAAAGTATTTTTCAATTCGACAAAAAAATATTGACTAATCAAATAACATCGTGAAAAAATACATTCTTGATCAAATACTATTTTCGTTTTGCAACTGTTGAGTTTTTAATGACTTTTTTTTAAACCATTCTTTTTGAATTGTGATGTTTCGATAATGATTTTTTTATTAAGCTAATTAACTTTTGATGATTGATAGGATAATGTTATTATAACTTATTTGTGGTAATAATTCGAAGATCATGTTTTTCGAGTTGTGTCACTTTTGAAATAAGGAAGCAATATCTCGAAAGAACTTCTGTGTTATTTATGTTTGTATTACGCGCTATCTTTTTATTTGATTCAGAATTGATTCGCGAGAGAACACGAAGTTCATGGGATGCGAGCAACGTAACACAAAGTGCACTTGTCTTGATTACAGCAATTGCTGTAGCTCACGAAATAGCGTGGTGTTGTCGTTCCGCTTAGCTCAGTGGGACAAGCGGCGTGAGAGAATGATGATCAATAGGCCGTTCACGAGCGACACGGCCGATTACGGTAATTAAGTGTGGAAACAAATATGAAATTAATACTTGTGTTTGTTCGTCACGAAATGGTCCCACGGCACTATTAGTCGCACGCGACGCACATACACGTGTACGTATACGTGTGTAGTATGCACAATGCCGACCGATAATCGTTCGCATCGGTTTGTGCACAGGTATTACGGGCATCATTGTTAATTGCGGCTATTGTCGAGTGGTCAGGTATTCCGACATTCGCCAAGTTAATGCCCCATATTTTCGATCGGGTGCACATCACGGGGAGATAGTATAACTACGGGGGTGAAAGAGAAGTGTGGGACGCGGGGAGATGCCAGACAGAGAGAAAGTACGCTATTGTGCGTACCGATTGAATCGAGTCGCTCCGCATTGTCAATTCTATCCGAGTGCGACTCGTTTACTTCGAAACTAACGATTGTACGCGACGCCGCGTCGTTTAAAAACCGCTTTCATCGCAGCAGATCCATGTGTACGAGACACCTATTTTTTTTTTCTCCGGATTTACGACATATGACATCCGTTATGTTCGACAAGTACGAGTAATCGCCGGTCTAATGAGTGGTAAGACCTTAACGACGTGTAAATATAGATGTCTTTCAAGGTGCATGACTTCTCTCTTATACGATTGTCTGAATGATTACGGTTGAAGTATACCGCGAATTATATATCATCAAAGATTCTTCATCTTGCGCGACAATCGTTTTATCATCCTGACGATCTTAATGCATTGACTTAATACAAGTTAATTCTAATTGGCGACCTATAGACGCGCTAATTATATTTGCCAATTTTTTTTAAATAAAAATTTTATTATATGAATTCTGGTGAAGAATAAATATAACTAACTACCTATATAAGATAAAAAATGAATATAACTAAGCTTTTGTTTTTATATATAATGTTATTTAATCCTTCAACCAACTGACGCCAAATCTGGAACACAATTGACGCCGAGTGTTATTAATTCCGAAACATAATAAGTGTAGTAAGTCGTAAGAAATCAATCAATCATAGTCGATTATTCTTCTCATATACATTTGATTGTAACTGCCAATACCTTATGGTTTAATACTTGCTGCACCTTATTATGTTTCAGGACTAAATTAATTTAATTTATGTTAATTAAAAGGCATTAATTAATTTTAAGAAGCTAGAATAACATAAAAAAAGAATATAAAAAAAGAATAAATGCTAAGGTTCAGTTTTTCATTATCTGGTTAACTTGTGAGTAAGCATAACCTAATGTTTCATCCGGACTTCATCCATGACATCATAGATGGCACCTATTGAATAAAATATCAGGTTAAGCCTAATCATAAGTTAACCAGATAATGAAAAACTGGGCGCGTAAGTAGTGCATTTTAAGAATATTATAAGAATTAATTAAAGATAATAAGATTCAATAAGAATAAAATTACAATGGTAAAATAGAAGGGTTACGAGCCTTTTTTGTTAAAAACATTTAATATTTGAATGTAAAAATGATTATTATAAACCTAAAATTATAAACAAAGTAATAAACGTTTCGACATCGATCGGGTGATTATCAATGTTCGCAGAACATTTTATGTTAATAAAAATAATCCGGTCAAACTCAATAACATTTAAAATCATAAATTTACACAATTCCATTTAATTTTATAATTAATAAAGTAAAAAACTATTTACTGTATTCTCGATGCGTGAATTTAGTCCAGTCATCGTGGAACATTTGCGATAATATATTATTAATTAACAAAAAAATTAGGAAAAAAAACAGATTCTCCATCGCTGACCACTGTACCAATTACAATCATAACTTTAACTGGAATGACGTAAAAATTTTAGACAACGCAAACCCTCTTACAATAAGAGACTAATATCCGAAATGATTTACATAAAAAGACAAAAACAGAGTTTAAATAAGCAAGTAAGCACTGAATCTTTGCCGAAAATATATCTCCAAATCATACAATTCGTTTTTCTTATTCTTAATTCTTTCTTTTATTTCTTCCTTCCTATTCTTCATTTCCCTCTCCGTTCCCTGTAATAACGTCAGCTCGTTCCTTTTAAGTTCAATTTTATATCATTGCATTTCTAAATACAGATTAATAAAGATATTCAGACTTTTATCGCAAGACTGCTTGTTTTTTTTTTGTTTATTTTATTTTTTATATCCATCAACTGTGAATTTACAGCATTTTCATTTGACTCATCCTTGAACATTTGTCACTCTTCTGTTAAGGTATTTATACGCACATATATTTTTTCTAATAGCGATGTAATACAATAGTACATAACATATAACACAATATAATAATTTATTACACAATTTAGGATACTACTATTTAGAATATACCGATACAATTATATATACAACTATGATGCATGGCACAATATCATTTTACACAATAAAAAAATCATCAAGACGTATAATTTTGTTAATAAATAATACACAAAAAAAATAAATAATCACAAAAAAATGTTCCACGATGACTAGACTGAATTCATGCATCGAGAACACAGTAAATAGCTTTTTACTCTGTTAATTATAAAATTAACTGAATTATGTAAATTTATTATTTTAAATGTTATTGCATTTGACCAGATTATTTTATTTATATAACATCTGCGAACATTGATAATGATCCGATCGATGTCGAAACGTTTATTGCTTTGTTTATAATTTTATGTTTATAATAATCATTTTTATATTCAAATATTAAATGTTTTTAACAAAATAAGTTCATAGCCCTTCTCATTGTGAATATTATAAAAATAATTTAGATTTATAGCTGTAACAGAGAAAATTGAATTGTTTGACATTTTTTACAAAAAGATTGAATAAGTTGTATAGACTCATCTTCAGCTTTGGAATAAACTACTTAATCATCTTCACCAAAACTCACAACAAAATTCTTATTTTCCCTGTAAAAAAATTGAAACATTGAACAACTGCCATTTAAAAGTTTATTAAACTACTTAATTATATTCAATAATGAAATATCTAGACGACTATATATATGAATAAATCAAATAAGAGGCCATAAATCAAAGAAAGGACCAATACAGTCTGAAATTTTATCTTGATGTCTAATAATATTTTTATATATAAATTTCTATTAATAATTTTTAAAAATAATTTTTTAGTACATAATTTTTTAGTACAAATTGTGCGTCCTTTACTGTCCGACTAATTAAAACGTAACCATAAACTGAAGCTGAAATAATAATATCACGATTAAATTAATCATTGATTTGTTAATGTAATTATTTTAATTGTAATATTATTATTTCAGTTTTAGTTTATGATTAATCTATCGTATCCCCACTCAATTATAAGTCTCTTTGTCAAAAATATCAAACAATTAAATTTTTTCTTGTGTAATATTTTTATAATTATAATTATAACACTTATAATTATAACAGTATTTATTCTTTTTTATACAAATCACATCATTTTAGTTCCTTAAAATTAATTAGTGCCTTTTAATTAACATAAATAAAATTTAATCTTAGAAACTCATCGTAATTTGTAACTGATAATTATAAATTAAATTTATAAACGTCAGTTCCAAAGGATTAAAATAACATATTATATAAAAATAAAATCGGAAATGAAATTACCTAATTGTACAATAGCAGTCAACGTGTTAAATTGTCGTCTCGACGTACGGCCGGGTATTTTAAGCGAGTTTCAAGAGTTTCCCGGGACCGTTTAGGTCCTCGACGGTGGCTCTTTCGAATTAATCGCCGGCGCGAGATTGGATTTGTCGTTCGCTATGTTCGGAGGAGAAGGGATTATCTTAGAAACAGGTTGGAATCATCGTCCTGCGGGATTGAACGTGAGTACCGGCAGGTACTTGGGCCGTGGGTGGCGCGGCTTGGAAACGCGGAGAAGCCATCTGTCTTATTGCCGATGTGTGCCATTCCTCTTCCGTCTCGCTATTTCTTATCCCCTTGCGTGTTTACGTATGAAAATGATGCACTTCGACGTGATGGGCGTCGGAGCATTCCGCTTCCCAAACGCGCTCGGCTACATCGGAACGGAGGGTCCGACCGACTCCACGCGCACGTCGGAGTGACCCACATTATGTGTGTCCCCGTTTACCACGCTGTTATTATCCCTCCCCTTTCGAAAGGCCATATTGCGAGATCATTAATCTCGCGTATCTACAGAAGCCGCCATTAAGGGGAATTATTTGAAAAGTACATTATTTTACGGGCGATACTTATAAAGGGAAGTTCTTAGACTCCGGCTCGTCTAATATGTGCGCCGCGGGTGAATTATTAATTTTCTCAAGATCGATAATTCACTGACCTCCGGGGAAAAAAGGAACACTAGGAAAAGAAAGGTACTGTCTAAAATAACAATGTGTGCATGTGTGAGTACATGCGCGTGTAAATCGCGTCGAAAAGAATAGAACGGACGCTTCTCTGAAACATTGAATTTTTTGAATTTTCCCTCAAGCTAGACAACTGTACAATTTGTACGAAATAAGTTGTTCTATTGTATCTTTCAAGAAAGTATGTTTAATACTGTTTAAATTAATAATATTAAATTATACTCAATTCGAGTTAGTTTTAATTATTTCTATAAATCGCCTGGTTCTATTTATTATATAATATGCTGTTAATTCAACTAAAACAATGGAGTTAAATAATTTAACTTTATTTTAAAATATATCAAATTGATCTCAAATTTAATTTATTATTTGCTAAGTGTACATATTAATATGGACGTGTTGTTTACTTTGAAAGTAATCACAGAAATGAATTGATATACATTTTGACACATGGAAGTTAAAAATAATAAAATATTATTTAATTCATCAAAAGATTACCATTACTTCTTTAACATCTAAAGCGGCCTCTAGACGTTCAATATTATTATATAATTATTTTATAAAATATTATTAATGCCTTCTATAAATATTTCAAAATAAACAATCTGGAGATTCAACGTATAGCTTCCAGACGATCAATAATATTGTAATATAAAATATTGTGCAATAATATTCATCATCTAGAAATCGTTTAACAGTGAAAATGAGGGAGATTCCTTTTTATTTGACATGCACATTTCGATAACATTTTCATTTATAATCAATCATGATCAAAACCGCAGTAGAATATTCGCTCGTGATTATAAAAAGTGTGCTGTATATGAATTTAACTTCAAAAATACAGACGTTACATATGCATGCTCGACTTTATCATGTGAAACGCAAGCTGACACAAATCGTTCTCTCTCGATGGTACTCGCAATATTTGTGCACTTACATAGATACCCTGTGCACGAAATGTTATTAAACATGATAATAATTCGAGTGGAATACCGCAAACCCCTTGTAGCGACCGATCGTAGCGCGGCGATAAGAGTGAATTAATTCCCTTGATGCTAGCTTTGCTAGAGCGATTCTACTCGTGTCACGCACGCACACAGCAGTTTACATTCCTCCTCATCTGTTCCTCTTCGCAGGAAACTACAAGAAGCCGTTGCCTTTACTCCGGCTTCTACTGTTACGGCACAGTTTTATTAAAACTTTGCAAGTCAGTTCTCGGTACTGTCCCAATTTTCCGCATTAAATTAAAAAATGCTCGGAATTGATTTTTCTTAAAATTTTAACAGCCATTCTAATAGACTGAAAGTTTTAACATTTAAAGAAAGATCTATACTGAGAGGCGCATATTGGAAAAACTTTATTAAATCTTAATGCATATTTTTTGTAATAGTATTAACTAAACAAACTTACTTACAACAAATAAATATACTAATAAAAAAGTAACAGTTACATCAAATTAATAATTTTTGTAACAAATGTATATTAACATTTAGTAAAAAAAAGCAGGTACAGGTTTCAAACAAATATTTACTAAAATTTGGTACATTTTTTAAAATACAGATGTAAAAATATTTGCTCTCTTTGCCTCAGATCCATTTAAATCTTAAGACGATTAATACTGCAAATTACACGACACAAAATTTTCGTTTGGCGCAAATTAAAGGAAGTGTGAGGTTGTTGTTGAATTCTTTTGTACTGTATATCTTTAATGTTTAATCTACGTTTAGCTGTATTACGAGACTGTATATGTTACATTTTGTTGAACACAATGAAACAACTTTTACTATTGGGTTGTGATTCTCCCGGTAACGTTCACGTCGATGGAGTCACTTGTACTCTAATCCGCGAGCATGAGTTCGAATCTCGCTCGCTAATACTGCCAAAGAGGCGCAGCCAGATGAGGCTATCGGCTGGCCACTCTTGAAAATACTGCGAATAGGTAGATATCACAATCAAATGTAGCTACAGTTAGCAGGTATTACCAGTAATCTCGCGTGACTGCTCTTTTCATGCTCGCTACATATTATCTGCAAACAGTAGCACTATGTCGCAGCTCATCAATGTGTTCAATAATAATAAGTTTAATCAACATATTAGCTGTGTTTAATTATTAATTCATTCATTCATTTGTGTAAGCGCATCATTGTCGCGGCACCATTCAGAAACGTATATAATATTTATCGCTTGATTGACTATATATAAAGCTCAGATTTTTGTTAAAGAGATTTTAGTTGCTATTAAGTTACTTTCAGTATTTATTTACCTGTATATATTTTATAAATATTCTATACTATTGCAAAACATTATATTCTATATAAAAACTGGAGGAAATATCATCTACCTTTAAAATAACATAAGTCTCATATATATAATATAAAAATGACAATATAACATTTTAAAATATTGTACTTTCTCTTTATATTATTTCAGAGATAAATGATATTAAAATATTTCCCAGTTTTTGTTCATGCACTGAAAGAAAAATATTTAATATTTATTACTATGATTGCATGGTAAAATAATTATGGTTAAAATCTTTTTATATAATTATTATTGCTAATGTTAATAATAACAATCTCATTCCCCTATTTACAGTTCTACTAACTATAAAAAATTATACTATAAATCATGATTTCAAATATTAATATAGATACGAATAGTAAATAAAATAATCATCTTTACGTAAGTGCTATCACAATTATAATTACAATCAATATAACATATTTTTTTTTTAATATTTACTATATACGTGATAATAATATAGACAACTAAAAAATGTATTTAAAACATTACGAAACAATCACTTTCGCTTACGAGTGCATATCATGGTTCTGATAATCGTAATGTTGAAGCAATTTGCCTAGTTAAAACAATAAATATATATTCTTTGCAATATTTTAATATACTTATTAATACTATTATTAAATTGACGATCAATGTAATTTGTAATTTGTTATTTCCATCTTCAATTTATGATTACGTTTCAAATTCAACCAACTAAATCGATGCTCAGTTTATAGAACTGAAATGTACTTGCAAATACGCATATTATTCACATAAATATTACCAATAAGAACCTTATTAGACCATACATTGGAAAATTGAACAATAAGAAATAGAAATTATGACCATAACGGTCAAAGTTAAATTTTTAATGCTTAAATAATTTAATTTGAATTATTATATAAAATTCTGAGAAATATCAGGCAAATGAGAGTATAACGCACTTGTTGGAGCGTGATCAAATAATACTGTTAATCAGTGCAATAATTGATTATATATTTCCATAAAAACGAATGTTTCGATTCTTTTTAGAATCATTATCAGCGTTAATACAGTTCTTTAAAATTATAAGACATCACTTATGCATCAATAGCAGCCACTAAAAAATTGAAAGATCCCAAGTGAAGTGCATGAATTTTTCGTTGCAATTTATTTCTGGAATGTGAAAAGGTACCATGTTATTGGCAAAATTATAAAAACTTGTAAAAATATGTGCTTACCATTTGATGCTGAGAGACGTGATTACAGAAACAAATAATTATAAGAATAAAGTCCAAGAATTCCATTCAATAATCATTATAAAAGATATATATAAATAGTCAGAGTACAAGAATACAATACAGTTAAAGCATGGCAAAGTAAGACTGACGAAATTGTTTGAAAGTGTGTCGCAGATACATACATATATTGTCATTGTTTACATAGATAAAGTCAAGCGTTAAAATAATAAATTATTTATAATTTATTTAAAATGGAAATACAAGCGTAATGTAACAATTTTGTGTCAGACTGTAGATTAAGACTATTATTTTGCATTTATATATAACATCTCAGATACTAATCTTCTTTCTAACGTTCACGATCTAAAATTTTGACGTTCTCTCAAAATCATGATTTAGTGAAAGTTTGTAATTCGTAATGACCGATCTAGTTATGATTTTATTGAAACTATTAATTTGTCGATAATGTTCTTGAATTCTCGTTTTTAATTTTCTGCCGATTTGTCCTACGTATGTCGCGTTGCAATTTTTGCATTCTATTTTATACACTACATTCTTATTTGACTCTTTCGGGAGAATATCTTTGTGAACTTTTATAAATCTTCTAAGTTTATTTAAATTGAAAAATGCTAGCTTCATATTCAAATTACTAATAATACTTCTGAATTTATGAGATTGAATGAATATACAATATGATAATACGAACTAAGAAATATGTCCTTGTTCTGGTAGCGAATTAGTCATATTGTTTTGTGCCTTGGATTGTTTATGGAATAACACTTTTATGGAATAACACTTTTAATCTTAAATTTATCATCTAAAAAATAAAATCAGAAGGAATCATCATTCTCCAGTAAAATGTTTATTAAATTAAATTTAAAGTTCTTGTCATGGTATCTGGAATGTGACAATAAAAACTGAATTACTATATATTATATATATTATATATATACTACATTA